>Ga0080006_1093228_pt1 | contig 84029 bp, 79 predicted proteins | sample RS3BMetagenome_FD_69209 | JGI IMG/M metagenome (GOLD analysis project Ga0080006, IMG submission 69209) | Ferric oxide microbial mat and aquatic microbial communities from Rainbow Spring, Yellowstone National Park, USA - RS3B (SPADES... ... | reverse complement strand
CGCCCCCCCCCGGCGCAGGCTCCGTGCCGTGCGCCCGTATCTTCAGGCGCGTGAACCACGCAGCACGGCGCGGAGCGTGCGCCGCCAGCGAGGCCCGGCCACTCGCCCCGGGCCCAGGAAGCGCGCGCACTCTCGCGCCTGCATCGCCATCGCAACGCGCCTGTCGGCCGTCATCCGCTGGCGCGCTTCAACGCGCTTGCCTCCCCCATGCGCGCGCAGCCTGCGGCCGAACCGCGAACCATCACGCGCTCCCGCTCCGGCCGCAGGCGAGCACGCATTTGGGGGAGGCCGCGGGCGCGCAGGCGCGCAGCGCCGAGCACCCGCGAGTGGGGGCACCTGATGCTATAAGGTCCCCATGACGCGTCCCGACGTCGCCGTGATCGGCGGAGGCGCCTGGGGCCTCGCGCTCGCCGGCGCCGCGGCGCGCACCGGCGGCACGACGCTCCTCCTCTCCCGTCGCGCCCACGACGGCTCCCTCCCTCCGGGCGTGACGCTCGCCCGCGACGACGCGGAGATCGGCCGGCGGGCGCGCCTCGTCCTGCTGGCGGTGCCCTCGTCGGCCGTGCGCGACGTCGCGCGGTCGCTCGGCGCGCATGTCGACGGCCGCCACTTCGTCGTCCACGGCGTGCGCGGGCTCGTCGGCGACGCCATGGAGACCATCTCGGACGTCGTGCGCGACGAGACGCCCGCGCGCCGGCTGGGCGCGCTCGGCGGGCCGGCGCTCGCGTTGGATCTGATCGCCGGCCGGCCCAGCGTGATGGTCTGCGGCTCGCAGTACCCGGAGGTGAACCGCGCCGTGCAGGCGGCGTTCGGGGGCCCGCAGCTGCGCCTGTACACGACCGACGATCGGCTCGGCCTCGAGTGGGCCAGCGCGCTCGTGGGCTGCCTCGCCATCGCCGTCGGCTACGCGCGCGGCGCGGGGCTCGGCCCGGGGCTGCTCGCGGCGTTCATCACGCGCGCCGTCGAGGAGGCGGCGCGCCTCGCCGCGGCCGCGGGAGGGCACGAGCGCACGCTGCTCGGGCTGGCCGGCTACGGCGATCTGCTCGCGTCGATCGAGCAGACCGAGCGCCCCGAGGTGCTGCTCGGCGAGGCGCTCGCGAAGGGCAAGAGCCTGCCGCAGGCGCTGGCCGAGGCGAAGCAACGCGTCGAGGCGGTGGAGCTCGCGGCGCGCGTGGTGGCGTGGGCCGACGAGCGCGGGGTGCCGGCGCCCCTCTTCGGCGCGCTGGCGCACGGCATCCTCGCGGGCCGCGCGACCGGCACGATGGTGCACGAGCTGATGACGGCGGCGCCCGTCGCGCCCTGAGCCTGCGCGTCAGCCGACCTGCCGCTGGCTGGCCGGAGGGGGCCGCACGCTCGAGTGCGCGTCGACCGTGAGCAGCTGGCGCGCGCGCGACAGCTTCTCCGACGCGCAGAACGCGAGCAGGTCGCCGCGCTTCCGCTCGAAGGTCAGCTCGGCGAGCTGGCGCGCCTCGGCGCGCATGCGCGCGGTGGCCACGGCGAGATCGCCGCAGAGGAGCAGCCCGGCGCGGTGCGCCGTGAGCTCGACGCTCTCGACCCACGCCGCCAGGTCCACGCGGCCGTCGCGCGCGTCGAGCCGCTTCACCGCGGCCTCCAGCCGCTGCGTGTCCGCCTCGCCCATCTGACGGCCGAGCAGCTTGCGCGTCGTGGTGATCGCGTCGCTCAGGTGCGCCGGCGCCGGCAGCTCGGGCATCACGAGCTTGACCGCCGCGAGGAAGAGCACCGACAGCTCCTGGATCGTCGGGTAGTGGACGAGCACGTAGTGCTCGCGCCGGTGGTAGGTGAGGTGCCGCCCGGCCAGGAACGCGAGGTCCTTCGCGGTGAGCCCGCGCAGCACGTCGGGGCCGAGCTCGATCGCGGGCGACGCCGACGGCACCGCCACGACGCCGCCCGGCACGTCGTCGAGCACGTAGACGTCGGGCGCGTCGATGCCGAGCACCTGGGCGGCCCAGTGGAAGCTTCGCACCGCCGACACCGTGCTCGCCGCCGTCTGGCGGCGCGAGGGGTCGAGCGCCGGCAGCCGGCGCGCCTCGCGCAGCACCTCGACGTGCGCGCCCACGGCGGCGTCGACGACGGCACGCAGCACGTCGGCCACCACGTCGTCGGCGCCCGGCGCGCGCAGCAGCTCCCAGGACACGTCGTCGAGCGAGCGGGAGGGGCGGATGGGACCGTCCGGCCGGTACTGGTCGACGACGATCTGCGGATCGATGTCCGCCGCGCCGAGCTCCTCGAGCGCGGACGCCGCCAGCCACGCGCGATCGGTGCGCCCCGCCCGCTGGTGAAGCGCGAACAGGCGCGCGTACGTGCTGGCGCGCGCGGGGGCGTGCTGCGCGATGCGCTCGAACTCGGCCACGGCCTGGGCGTCGTCGCCGCGGGCCAGGTGCATCTCCGCGAGCATCGCGCGCGAGTCGACGTCGCCCGGCCTGCAGCTGACGGCGCCGAGGAACGCCTCGACGGCGCCCCCGACGTCGCGCGTCTTGTCGCGCCGGAGCACGCCGAGCTTGCGGCACGCGTCCCACGCGCGCTCCACGTCCCCGAGGCGCGCGTAACGATCGATGAGGCGCGTGTAGGCGGCGTCGAGCGCGTCCCACTCGCCGCGCGCGGTGCGCACCGCGACGAGCGCGTGCAGCGCCTTGTCGTGCGTCGGGTCGTCGTCGAGGGCGCGGTCGAGCAGGCCGAGGCCGCGCTCCTCGTCGCGCAGGCGCCCGAGCGCCACGTCGGCGGCCGCGAAGCGGAGCGCGGCGCGCTCGCGGGGGTCGTCGGTGACGTCGGCCAGATCGGCCAGCACGTCGACGACGCGCGGCCACCGGTGCAGCGTCTCGTACGCGGCGCGCAGCGCGTCGACGACCTCGCGGCTGCGCGGGTCGAGCGCGTGCGCCTCCTCGAGCGCCTCGGCGGCGGCGCGCGCGTCGTTCAGGTCGTCGGCGAGGGCGCGCGCGAGCGCGAGCAGCTCGGCGCGCCGCTCGTCGGCCGTCTCGAGGACGGCCAGGCGCTTGCGGCGCCACTCCACCGCGCGCCGGATCTCGTTCGCCTCGGTCGCCAGCTCCACCAGCCCGTCGATGGCGGGGCGGTGGGCGGGATCGGCGGAGCACGCCTTCTCGTAGTTGCGCTCGGCCTCGCGCGCCTTGCCCTGCGCACGCTTGATGCCGCCGATGTGCGCGTAGATCGACGCGAGCGGTGCGCCGTCGCCCGCGGACGCGACCATGAGCGCCGCCTTGTAGCCGGCGAGCGCCTCCTCAAGCGCCCCGCGATCGCGCGCGCCCTCGGCCAGGCGCAGCAGCGGCTCGAGCGGCGGGAGCGACGGCTCGGAGGGGCGCGTCGATCGGGGGGCGCGCGGCGTGCTCGACGGCGGAGGCGGCGTGGCGTCCGAAGGCGGGGGCGGCGAGGCTTGCGGTGGCGGAGGCGCCGATGCGCCGCGCAGGGCCGCCGCCACGCGCACGACGCCGGGGGGCTCGGTGAGGACGAAATCCGCCCGACCGCGCACGCACGAGAAGCTCTGCACGGACGCGTCGACCGGTTGCGCGCGCAGCCGCTCGTACACGAGCGAGATCGGCGTCGCGCCGCGATCGTCGCGCGCCTCGGGGTCGCCGAGCGCCGCCAGCACGCGCCGGGTGAACGGCCAGCCGCCGTCGGCGCCCGGGCCATCGGCGCGAACGCCCACGAGCGCGCCGTACCCGCGCGCGCGGGCGTCGAGCGCGCGGACGATCGCGTCGACGTGCTCGGCGGCCAGGACCGGATCGTCGGGGGCGCCGTCGTGCCGCGCCTCGACGACGAACAGCACGTCGGACGGCTCGCGGACGAGCACCGCGTCGCTCATGACGCGAAAGCCGAGCGTCGGGCCGCCGTCGTCCGCGACGCGCAGGCCCAGCGCGTGCGTCTGCGTCGTCGTCGCCGCGCAGACGTAGACGAGCAGCTCGTCGCCCGCGCCGACGCCGGCGAGGCCGCGCTCGAAGTCCGTCTCCAGCTCGGGCGTCGTCGACACGACGACGACGCGCTGCCCGCCGCGCGCGAGCACTGCGCAGAGGGGGCCGACCGGCTCGGGCGCCTCGAACGCGCTGCTGCCGGCGGGCAGCACGTAACGCGGCGGCGCGACGACGACGGCGTGGCGCATCGGAAGCCGAAGCTTACCCGAACGACACGACGAGCGCCGCGTGATCGGAGTCGGCCGACGGCGCCTCCTCCACGCCGGACGGCGACACGGCGGCCGCGTGATCGCGCAGCGCCTCGTTGAGGAATCGCGCGGCGCCGAGGCGCGCGTGCAGCCCGGCCGACGCGAGGGCGTGATCGAGCTGCACGGGCCGGCCCTCGTGAAGCAGGCTGTGGCGCGCCGCGGCGTCGACGCGCGCCGTGCAGTCGAGCAGGGCGTCGGGGCCGTCGCCCTGGAGCGCGCGCAGGGCGGGCGAGCCGGGCACGTCGTTCAGATCGCCGACCACGAGGACGTGGGCGCCCGCGCGCGCGCGCAGCACCTCGTCGACGAGGCCGCGCACGTACAGCGCCTCGGCGGCGCGCCACACGACGCTGCGCAGCACGCCCTCGGCGCGCTCGCGCGCGCTCGCCGGCTCGAGGTCGGCGCCCGACGCGTCCTTGAGGAGCACGGGGCGAGCCGACTTGAAGTGGGCGACCAGGACGTCGACGATCCCGAGGCCCGGGGCGTCGAGGCGCGCGCGCACGATCCCGCGGCGCAGCGGGATGCGATGCGCGAAGGGGGGCGGGTCGCCGCGGACGAAGCCGGGGAACTCCAGGAACGCCGCCGTGTGCACGCGCCACTCGAGCAGCGGCACGCGCGACAGCAGCGCGCAGCGAATGCCGCGGGCGTCGGCGGTGCCGAGCATCGGCTCGGCCCAGCCGTGCTCGCCCATGCGCTCCGCCACCGCACGCACGAGCTCCGGAGGCCCCACCTCCTGCAGGCCGATCACGTCGGCGTGGCAGGCTTGCAGCGTGCGCGCGATCCAGTCGAGCTTCTTCGGCAGCACGGCGCGCTCGCGCTCATCGCGCGGCGCGAGCAGGTTCTTGACGTTGAGCGTCGCGACCGTCAGCGGCATGTCTCCGACAGGTACCAGCCTCGTCGCGCTCCCGCGACGGCCGGCTGCATGCACGACGCATGCATGGACGGACCCCAGCGTGCGCGCGCCGACATGCAGACCTTCGACGACGACGTCCTGATCGTGCGTCGCAGCGGGCTCGTGCTCGCTGCCGCGGCGGCGCCGGCGGCGCTCGGGGTGGCGCTCGCCTGCACGGGGCAGCCTTCCGCGGTGGCGCTCGGCTCGGCCGTCGCATGGCTCGGCGCGGGCGGCCTGCTCTACGCGTGGGCGCGCAACCCGGGGGCGCTCGAGCACCCGGCGCGCGCGCACGCCGACGCGCGCGGCCTCTGGCTCGACGGCGCGCTCCGCCTCGAAGCGTCCCGCATCACGGGCGGCTGGGTGCAACCGCGAAAGCACGCTCCGCCGCTCGTGCACGTGTGCGCGCGCGGCACCTCCGACGTGGAGCTGGTGGTGCGCGACGTCGAGCGCGGACGAGCCCTGCTGCGAGCCCTCGAGGTCGATCCGACCCGCGCATCGGCCCACTACTGGGTGATGGCGCGTCCGCTCGGCGAGCCGAGGGCGTTCGCGCGCGCGGCCACCGTGCTCGCCCTCGTGCTCGCGTTCGGCATCGTGGCCGGGCAGGCGGCGCCGGCGGCGCTCGCGCTCGCCGTCGTGGCGCTGTTCGTCATGTTCGCCGGCATCGCGTGGCCCATGCACGTGACCGTCGGGGCCGACGGCGTGCACCTGCGGTGGCTGGGCACGAGCCGGTTCGTCGCGTGGTCGAACGTCGCCGCGCTCGAGGTGTATGACGGAGGCGTCGTGCTGGCGCTCGAGGGAGGGGAGTGGCTGACGCTGCGCGTGCCCGCCGAGCACGAGCGGCATCACCCCGAGCGCGACGCGATGGTCGAGCGCATGCGCGTGGCCTGGCGCGCGCACGCGAGCACGCGGGCCGACGACACCTCGGCCCGGCTGGTGCGCCGGTCGGGCGGACGCACGCGCGAGTGGGTCCGCGCGATGCGCGCCATGGTGCACGCCGAGCGCGGGTACCGCGTCGCCGCCGTGCCGCCCGAGCGGCTGTGGCGCATCGTCGAGGACCCTCGCGCCGATCGCGCGGAGCGGACCGGCGCCGCCCTCGCGCTCGCCCCCTCGCTCGACGAGGCCGGGCGCGAGCGGCTGCGCGCGGCGGCGTCGTCGTGCGCAGAGCCCCGCCTCCGCATCGCCCTCTCGACCGCCGCCACCGACACCGGGGCGAACGCCCCCGACGACGAGCTGGCCGCCGCCCTGGACGCCATCGAGTCCGAGGGCGAGGACGACGAGCGCATCGCCCACACGCCTTGAGGGGCACGCGCCCGCGCGGGCGGATGCTAGAGTCCAAGCGAATGGACCTGCCCCGCCAGGACGCCCTGCGCTGGATCGTCCGGACCTACGCCCGCCTTCGCGCCTCGTACGGCGAGGCCCTGGGCGACCCTCCGCTCGTGCAGCCGACCGGCGACTTCTTCCCGGACGCGTTCGCCGCCGACGCGCCGAGCGTGGCGCGCCTGCTGCGGCGCGTGATGAGCTACGCGCCCCTCGCCGACGACCTCGGCGTCGAGCTGGCCTTCCTCGCGCCCGGCGAGGACCACGCGGGCGGCTGCGGATCGCTCGCGTGCGGCTCGGGCGGGGGCGGCGGCGCGGCCCGGGGCGACGAGGTCGAGGAGCTCGAGGACGGCTACCGCGTGCGGCTCGTCGTGACCGACGTCGCCTACGCCGACGTGCTGACGACGTCGCTCGCGCGCAGCACCGGGGCGATCGTCCTGCGCGAGGCGGGCGACGAGCACGAGTCGCCCGAGGCGAGCGAGATGGCGGCCGTCGCGTGCGGCCTCGGCGTGCTGCTGGCCAACGGGGCGGCCGTCTGGGCGAAGTCGTGCGGAGGGCTGCGGATGTCGCAGGCGACCGTGCTCCCGGTCGAGGAGCTCGCGGTGGCCCTGGCGCTGTTCGTCGCGGTTCACGGCAAGAAGCCCTCCGAGGCGCGAGCGCACCTCGGCGCCACGCAGCGCGAGGCGTTCGACCTCGCCCAGGACTGGGTCGAGTCGAACCCGATGCTGATCGAGTCGCTGCGCGACCGGCCCGCGCTGCTCGAAGGCGGCGTGTTCGACCTCGAGCCGGTGCGCGGGATGCTCGGCCGGTGGCTGCACAAGAGGAAGATCGACAAGGAGCTGCGCGCGCCGGCGGCGGCCGCCCCCGCGCAGCCCCTCTCGGAGGACAAGCGCCGTCGCCTCGAGGAGGCGCGCGCGCTCGTCGACGAAGTGCTCGGGGGAGAGTGACCGGCCCGCATGGAGCGCCAGCCGCCCGTCGCCCCCGCCGACGAGATCGACCTCTACGTCCGCACGTACACCTCGCTGCTGCGGTCGACCGGCGACGTCGACGTGCGCGCGTTCGAGGAGGCGCACGCCTTCAGCGCGTCGTCGCTGCACGAGGGGGCGCTGTCGGCCGAGCCGGACGTCAGCGCCTTCGCCTACGCGGCGGGTCGGTTGCCGCTCGAGATGCCCGAGGTGCGGCGCATCGTGCTCGGCCAGTCCCACGAGCTGTTCGAGGCCGCGGGCTTCGACGTGCGCTCGTGGCGCATCGTCAAGACGCGCGGCCGGCGGCGTCCGCTGCGGTGGGACGGCAGCGGGAACCTGGCCGCGTTCATCGCGAGCGCCAGCGACATCGACGATCTGATCCCGATGATCACGGCGTACCAGATCGAGTGGAACAAGATGCACGCGCGCCTGCGGTCGCTCGGCCCCGGCGCCGCGCACGCGGACGTCGCCGAGGCCCTCGGGCTGGACGCCGCGCGCATGGCGAAGCTCGTCGAGGCGTTCGGCCCGTCGCGCTTCGACGCGACGGTGCGCGAGCTCGCCGCCGGGCCGCTCGACCTCAAGGTGAGGATGCTCGCCGCGTCGCACTCGCAGTACCAGCGCGCCGCGCAGCGCTGGTGGAGCGGCGTCGAGCCGGCGTACGTGCGCGCGGCGCAACCCCGCCGTCCGCCCGTGTACTTCGTGTCGTCCAACACGCACGCCATCGCGAACCTCCTCGGCGGCTACGCGCGCTCGCACGTCGACGCCATCGCCGAGTGGACGCGGCGCACCAACCCCGAGGACCTGGCCTCGGAGCTCGATCGCGCCCTGCGCGGCGACGAGGTCCTGGCGGCGCCGCTGCTCCATTACCTGCTGCGCGGCTGGATCCACGACGACCCGACGGGCGAGCGCATGCGGCGGGTGCGCGACTTCGAGCAGCGCGCCGGGCTCTCGCACCTGTCCACGCCGGGGCACGTGGACGTCGACGCGCAGATCATCGAGGTCTCGCGGCTGGATGCGGCGTGCCTCGACCCGCGCCTGCGGGTGCCGGGGTTCGAGAGGCTGCGCGCCAGCGACGCGCTGATCGTCAACATCGATTACCCGCTGGGGATGGCGGCGTACTACCTGCTGTCGCGCCTGGGGCAGGGCGTGGGCGATCTTCGCGGCGTGTACGTGATGGGCAAGGCGGCGACGCTCAACGGGCGCGTGGGCGACGTGTCGCTGTCGGGCGTCTGCTACGACGAGCACTCGCGCAACACGTTCCTGTTCCGCAACGCGTTCGCCGCCGGCGACGTCGCTCCGTGGCTGCAGCACGGCAGCGTCTTCGACAACCAGGCGGCGCTCACGGTGCGCAGCGCCTTCCTGCAGAACCGCCGCTACATGACGGCCTTCTACCGCGACGGATACACGGTGCTCGAGATGGAGGCGGGGCCGTTCCTCGGCGCGATCTACGAGCTCATCTACCCGCACGCATTGCCGCGCGACGAGATCGTGCACCTGAGCGACAAGACGCCGTTCGACGTCGGCTTCCTGCACTACGCCTCGGACACGCCGTACTCGCGCAGGCAGTCGCTGCTGTCCAAGAGCCTGAGCTATTTCGGCGTCGACAGCACGTACGCGTGCGCCATCGCCATCGTACGGCGCATCCTCGAGCAGGAGGCGGCGAGGGTGGGCCGGGGCGAGACGGCCGGGTAGGCGGCGTCCGCCCGGCGCGTCAACGGCAGCAGATGGTCGTCGGCGAGACCAGCGAGGCGTCGCCCGTCGGCGTCGACGGCGAGCCCGGCGTGCACGTCACGCCCTGGGGAGTCGCCGCGTACTGGTACGACGCGGCAACCACGCCGGCCGACGCCGTCGGGTGGCACGCGTCGTCCGCGGGAGCGGTCGCGAGCAGATTGGCGCACCCCGCGTCGGCGTACCACGACAGCGTCCCGTCGCAGGTCGCGGTCGGCGCGCCGCACGTGCAATCGGTGCAGTCGCGCGTGTCGGCGAGGGACGCGCCGGCCGAGTGGGCGCGCGCGAATCCCTGCGGGCACGCGACGGCGCCGGGCTGCGCGATGCACACCTCGAACGGCGCGGCGACCGCCTGCGCGCAGGTGCCGCCCGCCGCGCAGCCGCTCAGCGTCCCCGCCTGCGCGGCGCACGCGCGCCCCGCGCTGCCGCCGGCGGGCAGGGTCCTCGACTTCTCGGCGGAGCACGCGCCGCCGCTCGGCGACGGTCCCTGGATGTCGTGAAGGGGCGCCAGCCCGCTGAACGAGTAGTCGGTGCACCCGCCGTCGTTCGCCTGCAGCTGGTTGGCCGACGCGTCGGCGCAGGTCGTGCCGTACGAGTAGCCCTCGACGACCGTCCCGCTCGTGCACGTCGGCGGCGTGGTCACCGTGCAGATGCACGCGCACGACGCGGGGCCGAGCATCGGGTCGACGACCAGGTCGGAGGCGTCGCCGTAGCCGTCGGGGCACGGATCGGTCGTCGCCGCGCTCAGGGCGACGACGCTCCAGCCCGGAGGGACCGGCGGCAGGCAGTCGCACCCGCCGCCTCCCGCGTCCCCCTCGTCGCCCGCGTCTCCGCCGCCGGAGATCCCGCCGACGCCGATGACGAGAGAGCACCCGGCCAGAGCGACGAGCAGGCCCACGCCGGCGAGTGCGAGTCGCTCCAGCCGCGTCGAGCGCCAGACCGCCCCCATGCCCGACGATCCTAGCGCGTCTTTCGCAGCAGCGTCGCGCGCGTGACCGCCCCCTCGTCACCGAAGCGCTCGGCGATGCGCGCCGCGACCTCCTCGACGCGACGGCGCTTCTGCGCGTCGGCGTCGGGGAACAGCGTCCGCTCCGCGCCGGCCTCGACGATCCCGCTCACGCTGACCCCCGTCAGGCGAACGCGCCGCCCCTCGAGCGGCACGCGCGCCAGCAGCTCGACGGCCGCGCGGTGGATCGAGTCGGTGTCCTGCACCGGCTCGGGCAGCGTCTCGCGGCGCGTCCGGATGCTGAAGTCGGCGTACTTGATCTTGATCGCGACCGTGTGCGCCGACAGGCCCGATCGCACCAGCCGCCGCGCGACCCGCGCCGCGTGGTCGAGCAGCGTCGGCGCGATCGCGTCGGCGCCGACCAGGTCCTCCTCGTACGTCTCCTCGGCGCCGATGGAGCGCGCCTGGGCGTCGGGCACGACGTCGCGCGGGTCCTCGCCGCGCGCCAGCCGCGCGACCTCGACGCCCCAGCTGCCGAGCACGCGCTCGAGCGTCGCCTCGCCCGCGCGCGCCAGGTCGCCGATCGTCCGGTACCCGAGGGCGCGCATCTTCGGCGCGGTCTTCGGGCCCACGCCCCACATGCGCTCCACCGGCAGCGGCGCGAGGAAGGCCGCGACCTCGTCCGGGGGCACGACGACGAGCGCGTCGGGCTTTCTCAGATCGCTCGCTACCTTCGCCGCGAACTTGCAGGGCGCCACGCCGGCCGACGCCGTCAGCGCCAGCTCCTCGCGCACGGCGACCTTGATTGCGCCGGCGATCGCCTCGCCGTCGCCGAACAGCGACTGGCTCGCGGTCACGTCGAGGAACGCCTCGTCGAGCGACAGCGGCTCGACGAGCGGCGTGTAGCGGCGGAAGATGGCGAACGCCTGATCGCTGGCCAGCTCGTACCGGTCACGGTGGGGCGGGACGACGATCGCGTGCGGCGCGCGCCGGAGCGCCTCGGCCATCGGCATCGCCGACCGCACGCCGAAGGGGCGCACCTCGTACGAGGCGGCCAGCACGACGCCGCGCCGCGAGCGTCCTCCCACGATGACCGGCTTGCCGCGCAGCCGAGGGTCGTCGCGCTGCTCGACCGACGCGTAGAACGCGTCCATGTCGACGTGCAGGATCGTCCTCACGGCCAATCTCGAGCGCTCAGAGTAGCCGAAGGCGACGCCCCGGCCATGCGCGTCGCGTCACCTCGCCGGTCAGCCGACGGTGGTCGCGCCGATCTTGCACATGGCCGCCGTGGGCCGCGGCGCCGGCAGCAGCGCGCGCACCGCCACCACCGGCCGGCCAACCCGCGTCCGCAGCCACTTCGAGAGGCGGTCGCGCACCCAGAAGCACGCCGCGAACCCGCCGCAGGTCGCCAGCTGCACGACGTGGTGCAGCGCACCGAGCGCGAGCGCCTGCGCCGCCGGGACGCCGAACGGCGCGAGCCCGACGACCGTCGCCGCCTCGTACGCGCCCACGTTGCCGGGCGAGACGGGCACCGCGATGCCCAGGTTGAGCACGAGCAGGCCCATGATCGCCTGCGCGAGCGACAGGTGCACCCCCATCGGCGAGCCGAGGATCATCATCGACCCGGCCTCCGCCAGCCACGCCGTGCACCCGAGCGTCATGCCCGTGGCGAGGCGAGAGGGCGTGAGCAGCCCGCGAAGCGCGGCCGACGTCGCCTTCGCGCCGCGCCGCAGCTTGGCGAACGCGCTCGGCCACCAGCGGTGCAGCGCGAAGCCGACCACCGCCGCCACCAGCACCGTCGCGCCCGCGATCGGCGCGGCGTGCGCGGCGCCGGCGAGCAGGCCGACGAGCAGCGCGGGCGCGAAGACGAAGACGAGCGCGCCGAGCGTCGTGAGGTCGAGCGCCTTGTCGGCGAGCATGACGCCGGTCGCGTCGGCCGTGGACGTCGCGGGCGCCGGGCGAGCGTGCGCCGCCGCCGCGGCGCCGCCCTCGTCCTTGGAGATGGCGACCACCTTGACGACGTCGCCGGCGCGCCCGGGCAGGCAGGCGTTGGCGAGCTGACCGAAGCCGAAGGCGCGCGCGACGCGCGCCCAGCCGGGCCGCGCCTCGTCGGGGAACACCGACCAGAGCCGCGTGGCGAGGGCGACCATCTGGCAGAGCGACACGCCGAGCGCCAGGAGCAGCGCCGAGTGCGGTATCGCCAGCATCGAGGCCCCGACGAGTCCGAGATTGACGTGGCGCAGCGCCAGCGCCGGCAAGCCGAGCACCCCCAGCCCGAGGACCACCTTGGCGATTCGTTTGATGGCGGCCAGTCGCGGGCGGGGCGTCTCAGCTTTCGGCGTCGCCATCGACCGAGAATCTAGGAGCGAGGTATGTGGACCGCGAGCGCGAGCGCGCTCGAATTCGCGCATGAGCAGTGGCGGAACAGCGCGCTAGCGCGCCGGCGATCGCCGTCGTCGGCCCGCGACGAGCGCGGCCAGCGCCAGCGCCACGGCGGCGCTCGATCGTCCTCCGCTCTCCGGGACGACGCGGCACCCGCACCCGGACGACGCTCCGCTCGAGGCGCTGTCGCCGTTGCCCGGTCCGCCGCCGTCACCCGCCGCGCCCGCTCCGCCGCCGTCGTCGCCGCCGCCGCCGCCGGGCGCCACGCTCGCGTCGTCGCCCGAGCCTCCCGGCGCTGCGCCGTCGCCGCCCGCGTCGCTGCCGCCATCGGGCAGCGGCTTCGGCGCGATGGGCGTGCAGCCCATGTCGTGCATCCGGTAGGTCGCGACCGCCGGCTTGGCCGACCAGTCGCCGCGGAAGATGCCCCAGTCGTCGTAGTCGTCGACCTTGAAGACGAACGTCCGCGCGACATCCCCGCGCGACTCGAACGTCTGCAGCGCGAGGTCGAGGTTCGCCGCCTGCTGCTGCTCGCTCACGTTCTTGGGCGCCTGCCAGCCGAACTCGGTGATCCACAGCGGCACGTAGTCGCTCTGCTGCACCTTGAGCTGCTGGATCGCGTCGATGTACTGCAGGATGTGCGCGCTCGTCGTGGCGCCGCCCTGGTCGATGTAGATGTGGTAGCCGAAGCCGTCCCACGGATAGCGCCGCCCGTAGTTGGCCTGCATCCAGTCCCACGGCCCGTCCTGGTAGACCTGCTGGGCGTAGTCGGTCGCGGGCGAGAAGCCGCCGCCGATGTCGTGCGCGAACAGGCCCCCCGTGACGAGGTGCAGCCCCTTGGCCTCGATCGTGGCGTTCGCCTGCACGAACGTCTCGGTCAGCATCTTGGCGTAGACCTGCGGCAGGATGTACGTGCCCCCCGCCTGCGTCGGATCGCTCGCGTAGCTCGGGTTGGTCCAGGCGTTCGGCTCGTTCCAGATCTCCCAGTACTTGATCTGGTCGCCGTAGCGGTCCATGAGCGTCTTGGCCGTGTCGACGAACGCCTGGACGTACGCGCTGTAGCCGCTCGAGTCGTAGCCCGAGTTCCACTGCGCCTGCCCGCCGGCCGACGGCGGCGTCGACTCGTAGAGGACGATGGCCATGACGTCGAGGCCGTGCTCCTTCGCGACGGCGAGGTACGCGTCGTACTGATCGAAGAGCGCCTGGTCCCAGGACGTCTGCGTGTCGATGCGGAAGCCGAGGCGCAGCCCGCCGAGGCCGGCCTGATCGACGTGCTGCGCGTAGCTCTCGGTCAGGCCGTTCTGCCCGTCGTAGACGCCGGGCCCGTTGCCGCTCCAGTACGGGCACTCGCGAGCCGTCGCGGGCGAGGTCGCGGCGAGGAGCGAGAGCCCCGCGCCGGCCGCGAGGAGCCACGGGGGTTTGGCCATGCGAGGGGGGCCGAGCACGAGGCGTTCCAGCCAACGTCCCTACCCGGCGACCGGCAGCCCGAGTGACCACCTGCTGGCAACTGCCCTCGGCTGATCCGCGGGCCGGGGGTGCCATGACCTCGCGATTTCTCGAGAAATGCGCCCCGGGAACGCGCCGTGCTTTGGAGGGCGCTTCCGATGAAAACGAACCTTCTGGTGGGGGTGGCCGCGACGTTCACGGTGCTCGGCGTGGGTCTGGGGTTCGCCGCGTGCGGCGGGTCCAGCGCCACGCAGTCGAACGGCGCCGATGCGACGGCCGACGGCGCGGGCACGATCGTGGGGGACGGCGGTCTGTCGCCCGACGTCTTCGGACCGGACGGCGCGACGGGCACGTGCTCGAAGCTGGGCGCGGCGTGCGCGACGGGCGTCGACTGCTGCAGCGGCTCGTGCACCAACGGGGTGTGCGACTACCCGCAGTGCACGTCCGACAACGGCGCGTGCACCGTGAACGGCGACTGCTGCAGCCAGCAGTGCACGAGCGGCACGTGCAAGGCGCTCAACACGACGTGCAAGACGCTCGGCAACCAGTGCACCGGCAACACGCAGTGCTGCTCGGGCCTCTGCGCTGGCGGCACGTGCCAGCCCTCGTCGTTCTGCGGGCAGGGGGGCGACTCCTGCTACACGAACATCGACTGCTGCACCGGCACGTGCACCATCGCGAGCGGCCAGACGCTCGGCACGTGCGCCGCATCGGCGCCGTCGGGACCCGCCAACTGCGGGATGGTCGACGGCCAGCTCTGCGGCGGCGGAGGGACGGGCGGCACCGTCACGACCTTCGACGGCGGCGTCCCGCCGTGCGGCGGACCGTGCTGCAGCCGCTCGTGCGCGCCGTGGGGGCCGACGGGCGTGCTCGTCTGCCAGCCGGCGAGCGGGTGCCACCCGACGGGCGACCTTTGCCAGAAGGACAGCGACTGCTGCGGCTCCGCGGGTCTGCCCTACGGCGGGCCCAAGCCGGTCACGTGCGACAACGGCATCTGCCGCTTGGCCACGGGCTGCCAGCCGAACGGCGACGTCTGCAAGCTCCAGACGACGTCGTGCAACTCGCGGTGCGATTGCTGCTCGGGCAACTGCGAGACGATGGACACGTGCAAGCAGGACAATGTCGGCGTCCCGCGCTGCGCGAGCCCCCAGTGCGTCAACCCGGGCAGCTCGTGCGCGTCGAGCGCCGACTGCTGCAACGGCGCCCCGTGCGTGCCCAACCCGGGCGGCAACCCGCCCTACGTCTGCTACCAGTCGGCCTGCGTGCCGAGCTGCGGCAGCTGCACCAACAACGCCGACTGCTGCCCGGGCGAGTCGTGCGTCATGGCGGCGGGCAGCACGCAGGGCACCTGCGGTCCGTGCGGCGGTCCGACCGGCGACGGCGGCACGACGACGGGTGACGGCGGCACCACCGGCCTGGACGGCGGCGGCACGAGCGGCGGCGACGCCGGCTGCGCGCTCTACGGCCAGATCTGCACGACGAGCGCCGAGTGCTGCAATGGCGTGCCGTGCACGAACGGCCGCTGCCAGGCGCCGGTCTTCTAGCCGGCTCGAGGAGGCGCGGGTCGGCTCAGCACGGTTGCTGGGCCGGCCCGATCCAACGCTCCCACCCGCGTCCGGTGCGCGCTACGCTCCAGGTCCAAGGCGCGCGCCCGGATGCGCGCGCCGGGAGGACCATCATGAAGCTTACGCATTGGAATTGGGTGGCCGTCGCCGTGACCGTGGGATCCGCCGTGGCGGTCGGTCTCGGCTGCAGCAGCAACAGCAGCAGCAGCGGCACCGACGGCGGGACCAGCAGCAGCAGCAGCGGATCCAGCAGCGGCTCCACGTCGAGCAGTGGAAGCAGCAGCGGCTCGGGGAGCGGGTCGAGCAGCGGCAGTGGCTCGGGCAGCGGTAGCAGCAGCGGCGGCACGGATGGCGGCAGCGACGGCGGGGGTACGCCGTCGATCGCGATCACCTCGCCGATGGACATGGCCATGGTGACGGCGCAGGCGTCCGATGCGGGGACGGACAAGATCGTCCCGGTCGACTTCACGCTGACCAACTTCACGCTCGTGCCGCCGGGGACCGCGTCTTGCTCGAACACGAGTGACAACTGCGGACACATCCACCTGCTGATCGACTCGGCGACGGCCTGCGGCGCGCCGCCGTACAACAACGCCATCACCTCCGGCACCGAGGGCGACGCCATCGTGAGCAAGTGCACGACGCCCAACGGCATGCACACGATCATCCTCGAGCTGCACCACAACGATCACACCCCGGTGAAGGTCAACGGGACGACCGTCTCGGCCAAGGTCCAGGTGACGGTCAGCGGCGCATGAGAGGGCCGCGTCCGGCGTGCGCGTGCGCGGTCGCCCTCGTGGCGGCCGCGTGCGCCGCGCTCGGCTGCAACGAGGGCTCGCCGGCGAGCCCCACGTTCCAGACGCCCGGCACCGGCTGCGCCGCGCCGTCCGATGCCGGCGTCGAGGACGCGGCCGCGGACGCCGGCGGCGACGGCGCGGTCACGTACGCCGTATGCCCGCCCGACGTCGATGCGAGCTTCGGGAGCCTGCTGACCACGATCTTCTCGACCTCGAGCTGCGGGACCAACCAGCAGGGCAACTGCCACTCCTCGACCGGCGCGTCGCCCCAGGGGACGGGCAACCTGCTCGACTTCACGCTCGACGCCGGCGACGTCTACGCCGAGCTGCTCGGCGACGGCGGCGGCGCGCCCGCGACCAATCTCGCCGGCACCGCGAAGGTGCTGCGCGTCGTCCCGTTCGATGCGGGCGCCAGCATGCTCTACATCAAGCTCACGCTGAAGACGACGAACGACCCCAGGTACGGCTCCGGCATGCCGCTCACCGCGCCCGGATCGGTCTGCCCCGGCGCGCTCGACGCCGTGAGGAGCTGGATCGACCAGGGCGCGAAGGGCGACTGATCCGCTCTACCGCTTGCGCCCGACCGTGACGAGCACCTGACCGCCCAGGCGCGGCGGCCGTCGCTGCTCGACGATGGCCAGCTCGCCGTCCTCGAAGAGGCGCCCCCGGGAGCGCGTGGCGTGGAAGCGGCGCATGATGGGGCGCAGAAGGAGCGGAGGCCGGATGTCGGCGAGGACGAAGAGCCCGCCCGGCCGGAGCACGCGCGCCACCTCCCGGACTCCGCCGCGCTGGTCGGACCAGTGGTGAAACGAGACCGTGCTGAAGGCCACGTCGATCGACTTCGGCGGCAGCGGAAGCGCCGCTGCGTCGGCGATCTCGAACTGAAATCGTGCGTCGCCGGGGTGCTTGCGCCTGGCCTCGGCAATCATGTTCGGCGTGACGTCGATCCCGGTGAAGCGCGCGTCGGGCCACGTCTGCGCCGCCCGTTCGAGGAGCCGCCCCGTCCCGCACCCCACGTCGAGCACGTCGCGCGGGTGCGCCCCCGCTCGCACGGCCGCCTTCAGGACGGCGACGTGCGTCGGCGAGAAGAGGACGGGCTGGAGAACGCTCCTGTCGTAGCGCGGAGCCCAGCGATCGAAGTGGTGGCGGTCACGTTCGGCGCTCACGGCGGCGAGTCTCGGACGCGAGGCGGAGGGCGTCAACGCGATTCGTCAGCACGCGAAGTGTGTTTCGGCGCGATGTCTCGAATGTTTTGGGCCCGTGGCCTCGTCATGATTGTACGAGGTTGATCGATTTTTTAATATTCACGACATTCCCGCGAAACAGTCGAATCCCTAAACGGGCGGGCGAAACGCGAGCATCGACGCGCACGACACGCGCGGTCGCCAGGCTCGCGCGTGCTCCGGAGGGTCCGACTGATGTCACGAAGACGAGCCGCCTTGGCCGTGCCGCCCTGTTTCGCCGTAGCCCTGGGCCTGCTTCTCACTCTTGCCACGGCGGCGCGCGCGCAGCAGCCCGCCCCGGCGCAGACGCCCGCGACTCCGGCATCCGCGGCCTCCGCCGCGACGGCGGCGCCGGCCGCTTCGCCTCCCGGGACGGTCGCCGCACCGCCGCCCGCGCCCGCGGTCGTCGGGGCGCCCGCGGCTCCACCGACGAGCCCCGCGCCCGCCGCGCCCACCGCGCTCGAGGCTCCCGCGCCGACCCCGGCGCCGCCGGCTCCTGCGCCGCCGCCGCCGGCACCGCCGCCCAAGGGCGGTCCGACGTGGGGCTCGAGCTTCGGAGTGCGCGCGGGGGTGAGGCTGCAGGATCCGAACAGACCCACGGACATGACCGAGGTGCACCTCGACTCCGCGTACGATTCGACCGTCGAGGCGCGCTTCCACGGGTCGGTCACCGACCAGTTCTCCTGGGTCGCCAACTTCAACGCGACGCTCGACGCGCCGACGCTGGCGAGCCCCGGCGCGGTAGGCGTCATGGATCTGGCCGCCCAGTTCAAGGCCGCCGACGAGCTCCAGATATGGGCGGGCCGCGTCCTCGTGCCCTCCGACCGCTCCAACTTCAGCGGGCCGTTCTTCATGCTGCCGTGGAATTATCCGGGCTTCTACATCCCCGGAGCGGCGCCACTCGGTCCGAAGGACGGACCGACCGGCCGCGACCAGGGCGTGACCGTCTGGGGCAACGCGGTCGGCGACAAGCTCAAATACTACGGCGGCGTGTACGGCATCGATCAGGGCGCGCTCACCTCGACCGTTCCCGCCGGGCAGCCGCCGTACCTGTCCGGCCGCATCTCGTACAGCCTCCAGGGGACCGAGCCAGGCTACTTCGGGTCGAGCTCGTACTACGGCGCGAAGAACGTCGTGACCGTCGCAGTGGCGGCCCAGTTCCAGAGCGGCGGCTCGATCCAGCCGGGCACCGGTTCGGCGACGGCCCCGCCCGCGACGCAGGACACGGTCATCCTCATGGCGGACGCGCTGGCAGAGGAGAACGTGGAGCACGCCGGGACCTTCACCTTCGAAGGGCAGTTCTACAGGTTCAACGACGGCTACGCGTTCGCGTCGATCCCCGCCCCGAGCGGCACGGGGACCGTGCCCATCTTCGCTCCGAGGGAAGCGTTCTACGTCCTCGCGGCGTACACGACGCCGATGACGATCGGCTGGGGCCGCATCCAGCCGCTCGTGCGGCTTCAGCAGACGCTCGACCCGGCGTGGACGATCTTCGACGCGGCGCTGGCGTACGTCATCGAGGACTCGTCGGCGCGCGTCGTGCTCACGTACGAGCACATCGATCGCGGCAGCAGCAGCGACGCTCCGGATCCGATCCAGAACTCGCTCCAGCTCGGCGTGCAGGTGCAGACACTATGAGCGAGTGCCCGCGCCACGAAATCGTCATTGTCGACGGCGCCGCCGTGCGCGCCGACATCCGGCGGAAACAATCGCGTGTCACATTGTCGGCGCCCCCGTGAGGCGCCGCGAAATCGGGAAACGTACGGAGTCCTGACAGAGGGAGAATGTCATGAAGAAACTGATGTTTCTCGTCGCGACCTGGTGCCAGCTCTCGGCCGTCGGTTGCGACAGGGGTGCGGTCAAGCCGTCGGACGGAGCGAGCCCCACGCAGGCGAGCTCGGCGAACGCTCCCGCGTCGTCGGGACAGACGAGCTCCGGTCCGATCAAGGTCGGCATACTCCACTCGCTGTCCGGCACGATGGCGATCAGCGAGACGTCTCTCAAGGACGTCGCGCTCATGACGATCGACGAGCTCAACGCCAGGGGCGGCGTTCTGGGCCGCAAGATCGAGCCCGTCGTCGTCGATCCGGCCTCGAACTGGCCGCTCTTCGCGGAGAAGGCGCGCGAGCTTCTGGAGAAGGACAAGGTCGCGGCGGTCTTCGGGTGCTGGACCTCGGTGTCGCGCAAGTCCGTCCTCCCCGTCTTCGAGGAGCTCGACGGACTGCTCTTCTACCCGGTCCAGTACGAAGGGGAGGAGTCGTCGTACGACGTCTTCTACACCGGCGCGGCGCCCAACCAGCAGGCGATTCCCGCGGTGGAATATCTGATGAGCGACAAGGGCGGGGCGGCCAAGCGCTTCGTGCTCCTCGGGACCGATTACGTGTACCCGCGGACGACCAACAAGATTCTTCGCTATTTCCTCCACTCGAAGGGAGTGTCGGACGACGACATCCAGGAGGAATACACGCCGTTCGGGTACAGCGACTATCAGACCATCGTCGCGAACATCAAGAAGTTCGCCGCGGGCAAGCGCACGGCGGTCATCTCGACCATCAACGGCGACTCGAACGTGCCCTTCTACAAGGAGCTCGCCAATCAGGGCATCGAGGCTCAGGACATTCCGGTCATGGCGTTCTCCGTGGGGGAGGAGGAGCTGCGCGGGATCGACACGAAGCCGCTGGTCGGACACCTCGCCGCCTGGAACTACTTCATGTCCATCGACACGCCGGAGAACGAGGCGTTCGTCGCCGAATGGCGCGCGTACGTCAAGGCGCACCACCTGCCCGACGGCGACAAGCGCGTGACGAACGACCCGATGGAGGCCACGTATATCGGGATTCACATGTGGGCGCAGGCCGTCGCGCAGGCCGGCACCGCGAACGTGGACGCCGTGCGCCAGGCGCTCGGCTATCAGGTCTTCCGGTCGCCGTCCGGCTACGACATCACGATGGACGCGAAGAACCACCACCTGCACAAGCCGGTGTTCATCGGCGAGGTGCAGGCGAACGGGCAGTTCCAGATCGTGTGGAAGTCCGACGGGCCGATACGCGCTCAGGCGTGGAGCCCCTACATCCCGGAGAGCGCGAAGAAGGTCGCCGACTGGACGTACCCCTGGGTGTGCGGCAACTGCACCGAGCCGAAATACCCGGCGAGCGGCGCGCTCGCCCGGCAGTGATGCAGGGCGCGGGGCTCGCGGCAGGAGTGGGGGCGAGGAGGAGCGGACCGATGGCGACACGTTCTCGACGTGGGCGGCTCGGCGCCCTGCAATGCCTGACCGTCCTCGTCGCCACTCTATGCGCGCTCGTCGCGAGCGCCGACGGCGCCACGCTCGAGGCGGCGCTCCGCGGTTTCTCGAGTGACTCGCGGGAGTCGATCACGCAGACGGTGGAGGCGGTCGGCGCGACGGACGATCCGAGGGCGCTGCCCGTGCTGCAGGCGCTGCTCGACGGGGACCTGCTCGTCGGCGCCAGCGGGCGCGTGTACGTCCGGGACGGCTCCGGCGCGCTCCGCGAGGCCCTGAGCGGCGCAGCGGCTCCGGACGAGCCGCGGCACGCGCCGATCGTCGACAACGCCCTGCGACGCGTCGTCGAGCCCATCATCGCGCGTCTCGAGCTTCGGGCCGCCGACCCGGCCGTGCGGCGGGCCGGCGTCGAGGCGCTCGCGCGGAGAGCCAGCGCCGACGACGCGCCGGCGCTCCGCGAGGCGCTCGGACGCGAGAGGGATCGCGCCGTCCGCGAGGCGATCGTGTCGGCGCTGGCGGAGATGGACCTCGCCAGCGGCGACCCCCAGCGGCGGCTCGCAGCCGTCCGAGCCGTCGAGAGCGAGGGCTCGATCGGGCTCCGCTCCAAGCTGAAGGCACTCACGGCGCGTCGCGACGACGGCTCGTATGCCGAGCCCGATCCGGGTGTCCGGGCCGCCGCGGAGCGCGCGATCGCCGTGCTGGACCGGAAACGGGAGGTGATCGATACCGCCGCGGACGTCCTGTACGGCATGAGCACGGGAAGCATCCTGCTGCTGACTTCCCTGGGCCTCGCGATCACCTTCGGGCTGATGGGGGTCATCAACATGGCTCACGGCGAGATGCTCATGCTCGGCGCGTACTCGACCTACGTCACCGAGATCTTTTTCCGGGCGCACCTTCCCCGCCACGAGTCGCTGTATCTGCTCGCGGCGGTGCCGGTCGCGCTCGTCGTGTGCATGACGGTCGGGGCGCTCCTCGAGCGGACGGTGATTCGCTTCCTCTACGGGCGGCCCCTGGAGACGCTGCTCGCCACCTACGGTCTGAGCCTGCTGCTCATCCAGGGCGTTCGGACCGCCTTCGGCGCGCAGAACGTCACCGTCGAGAACCCTCCCTGGCTCTCGGGAGGGACGGAGATCTTCGAGGGCGTGGTCATCCCGCACAACCGGATGGCGGTCATCGTCTTCACCGTCGCCGTGGTCGGCTTCGTCGCGTACGTCCTGAGAGGAACGTCCTTGGGCCTGCGCGTGCGGGCGGTGATGCAGAACCGGACGATGGCGGTCTGCATGGGGATCTCCACCTCGCGGGTGGACACGCTGACCTTCGCGCTCGGCTCGGGTGTCGCCGGTCTCGCGGGCGTCGCGCTCTCGCAGCTCGGCAACGTCGGCCCCGAGCTGGGGCAAGGCTACATCGTCGACTCGTTTCTCGTCGTCGTCCTGGGCGGCGTGGGCAAGCTCGTCGGCAGCGTTTTCGCGTCGTTCTCCCTCGGCATCCTGGACAAGCTGCTCGAGCCGGCGGCCGGCGCGGTGCTCGGCAAGATCGTCGTCCTGCTCGCGGTCGTGGTGGTGATCCAGAAGCGGCCGCAGGGGCTCTTCGCGCCTCGCGTGCGCGGAATGGAGGCGCCTTGAGCGCCGCCCGGCGATTGCCGGCGCGCCGGGCGCGCGGCTGGGACACGGCGCTCGTGATCGTCGTCTGCGCGGTCGTCTCGCTGATCGTGCCCCTGCTGAACGTCGTGCCGTCCGAGGGCAGCCCCCTGCACGCTCCGGAGTTCCTCGTCACGCTCGTCGGCAAGCTGGCCTGCTACGCGATCGTGGCGGTCGCGATGGACCTCGTGTGGGGCTACGCGGGCATCCTGAGCCTCTGCCACGGCCTGTTCTTCGCGCTGGGCGGCTACGCGATGGGCATGTACCTGATGCGCACCATCGGCACCGACGGCGTGTACCGGAGCGCCCTGCCCGACTTCATGGTGTTCCTCGACTGGAAGGAGCTGCCCTGGTACTGGCGAGGCTTCGACCACTTCTGTTTCGCGTGCGCGATGGCGCTGGTCGTGCCGGGTGCGGTCGCGTTCGTGATCGGCTTCTTCGGGTTCCGATCGCGGATCAGCGGCGTGTACTTCTCGATCGTCACCCAGGCCGTCGTGTATGCGGCGATGCTGCTGTTCTTCCGCAACGCCACCGGCTTCGGCGGGAACAACGGGCTGACCGATTTCAAGCGCATCCTCGGCTTCTCGCTGCGCGAACCGGCGACACGTGCCGCCCTCTGCGCGGCGAGCGGCGTGGGGCTCGCGGCCGCATACGGCGTCTGTCGAGCGGTGGTCGCGTCGCGCGCGGGCCGCGTGCTCACGGCCATCCGCGACGCGCCGGCGAAGGTCAGGTTCTGCGGCTACGACGTCGTCTCCTACCAGCTGTTCGCGTGGACGCTCTCGGCCGTGCTGTGCGGGCTGGCCGGCGCGCTCTACGTCCCACAGATCGGCATCATCAACCCCAGCGAGATGCAGCCGTCCAACTCCGTCGAGATCGCGATCTGGGTCGCCGTCGGCGGGCGCGGGACGCTGGCCGGCGCGCTCCTCGGGGCCGTGCTCGTCAACGGCGCGAAGAGCTGGCTGACCGTGGCGTTCCCCACGGCGTGGCTGTACCTGCTCGGGGCGCTGTTCGTCTTCGTGACCCTCGTCGTCCCCGGCGGCGTCGTCCAGGCGCTCGCCAAAGTCGCGTCCGCCCCTGCGGCCGCGGTGCGGATCGGCGACTTCCTCCGGGCCCTCGCCGCGAGGCGCGTCGCGGGCCGGGGAGCGTCGCCGAGGCCGCGTACGCTGCGCGAGGAGCAGCCGAGGTGAGCGCGCTCCTCGAGGTCGAGAAGGTCACGGTGACCTTCGACGGGTTCCGCGCGCTCGACGAGCTGACGCTCGCCCTCGCGCCCGGCGAGCTGCGCTGCATCGTAGGGCCGAACGGCGCCGGCAAGACGACGCTGATGGACGTCATCACCGGCAAGACCCGTCCGGACTCCGGGGCTGTGCGATTCGCGGGTCGCGACATCACGCGGCTGCCGGAGCACGCGATCGTGACGCTCGGCATCGGCCGCAAGTTCCAGCGGCCGACCGTCTTTCCGCGGCACACGGTGCTCGAGAACCTGGAGCTCGCGAGCCACGGGGGCAGAAGCGTCGCTCGCGCGCTGTTCGGCCGGCTGTCCGACGAAGAGCGAGGATCGGTGGAGCGCACGCTCGAGCTGATCGGGCTCGCTGACGATCGACACCGCGTCGCCGGGCTCCTCTCGCACGGTCAGAAGCAGTGGCTCGAGATCGGCATGCTCCTCGTCCAGTACCCGAGGGTCCTCCTCGTCGACGAGCCGGTCGCCGGGATGACGCAGCACGAGATCGAGAGGACGGCGGAGATCCTCGCCGCCCTCGCCGGCGAGCACACCGTGGTCGTCGTGGAGCACGACATGGCCTTCGTGAGGAGCATCGCGCAGACGGTGACGGTGCTGCACGAGGGTCGGGTGCTGGCGGAGGGTTCCATGCGCGACGTGCAGGGGGATCCTCGCGTCGTCGAGGTCTACCTCGGGGGGGTGTGAGGTGCTCGAGGCGCTCGAGATCCATCAGTACTACGGCGGGAGTCACACGCTGCGGGGCGCGTCGGTCACGGTGCCGACCGGAGCTTGCACGTGCGTCATGGGGCGCAACGGGGTGGGCAAGACCACGATGCTGCGGGCGATCATGGGGCTCCTCCCGGTGCGCTCGGGAAACGTCCGTTTCGCGGGCCGCGAGCTGCTCGGCGCGGACGCCAGCGTGCGGGCGCGGGTCGGGATCGGGTACGTGCCCCAGGGGCGCGACATCTTCCCCGAGCTCACCGTGGAGGAGAACCTTCGCGTCGGCCTGCTCGGACGGCGGGGCACGAGGCGGGAGATCCCGGACATCGTCTTCCGGCTGTTTCCCGCGCTCCGCACGATGATGCGGCGCCGCGGCGGCAACCTGTCGGGCGGGCAGCAGCAGCAGCTGGCGATCGCGCGCGCGCTCACCCTGGAGCCGACGTGCGTGATCCTCGACGAACCGACGGAAGGCATCCAGCCCAGCATCGTCCACGAGCTGGGGGAGGTCATCCGGAGCCTGGTCTCGGACGAGAACATCTCGGTGCTCCTGGTCGAGCAGAAGCTCCCGTTCGCCCGCCGGGTGGCCGAGCGCTTCTTTTTGATGGACCGAGGGGCAACCGTCGCATCGGGCCCGATGGAGGAGCTCTCGGACGATCTCGTCCGCGAGCACCTCGCCGTGTGATGCCATGCGGGACCGAGTACCCTGCGCGCATGATCGAGAGCCCTCGCGACGACGAAGGGTCGCTCCGCTTCGTGCGCGCCGGCCCACGCACGGTCGTCCACACGGCACGCGCGCGCAGCCCGATGAAGCTGCTCTTGCCGAGGAATCACGGACAGGCTTGCTGGGCGTACGTGGCCAGTCTGGGCGGAGGCCTCGTCGACGGCGACGCGCTGGCGCTCGCGGTGGAGGTCGACCCGGGGGCGTGCGCCCTCGTCGGCACGCAGGCGTCGACCAAGGTGTATCGCTCGCCCCGCGGCACGACGCAGTCGATGCGCGCACGCGTCGCCCGCGAGGGGCTGCTCGCGGTCGTGCCGGACCCGGTCTCCTGCTTCGCCGGCGCGCGGTACGAGCAGTCGAACGACGTCGAGCTCGAGGACGACCTCGCCACGCTGGTGCTCGTCGACGCGTTCACCTGCGGGCGGGCGGCGCGTGGCGAGCGGTGGGCCTTCGAGCGCTACGCGTCGCGGACGCACGTGACGCGCACGGGGCGCCTGCTCGTGCACGACGCCGTCCTGCTCGACCCGGCGCACGGCGCGCTGGCCGCGCGCATGGGGTCGTTCGAGGGGTTCGCGACGCTCGTCGCCATCGGCCCTCGCGCCGGGGACGTGCGCGCCCGCCTGCTCGCGGCGGCCGCGGGCCCGCCCGAGCGGGGCGCCTCGCGCCTGCATTCGGCCTCCGCCCCGGCCCCCGACGTGGTCGTGGCTCGCGTGGCCGTGACCTCGGCAGGCGAGCTCTCGGCGACGATCCGAGCGCTCCTCTCCCCACTGGCGCGCGAGCTCGGGGACGACCCGTTCGCGCGACGCCGGTGAGTCTGGACGGTAGCGACGCCATTGCGGCAACGTGGAGGGCCGCCGGCCATGCACCTGACGCCCCGAGATCTCGACAAGCTGCTCCTGCACGGCGCGGGCGTCCTCGCCCAGAAGCGCCTCGCGCGCGGCATCCGCCTCAACTACCCCGAGGCGGTCGCCTTGCTCGCGACGCAGCTGCTCGAGCTCATCCGCGAGGGGCGCAGCGTGGCGGAGCTGATGGACCTGGGGAGGCGCATCCTCGGGCGCGCGCAGGTGATGAGCGGCGTGCCGGAGATGCTCCACGAGGTGCAGGTGGAGGGAACCTTCCCCGACGGCACGAAGCTCGTGACGGTGCACCACCCGATCGCGCTCGATCAGGGGGATCTCGCCCTCGCGCTCTACGGTAGCTTCCTGCCGGTGCCCGACGCGTCGGTGTTCGGCGCGCCCGGCGAGCTCTCCGCGCCGGGCGAGTGCCTGCTCGCGCCGGGGGAGATCGAGCTCAACGCGGGCCGAGCGCCTCGCTCGCTGGAGGTCACCAACCGCGGCGACCGGCCCATCCAGGTCGGCAGTCACTTCCCCTTCGCGGAGACGAACCGCGCGCTCGACTTCGATCGCGCGGCCGCGGCCGGCATGCGCCTCGACATCCCCGCGGGTACGGCGGTGCGCTTCGAGCCCGGAGAGTCCAAGACCGTGACGCTCGTCGCGACCGCGGGCGCTCCCGCATCGGAAGGCGCGGGTGCGCCGTGAGCCTCCGCATCCCGCGCGCGCACTACGCCGACATGTTCGGGCCCACGACCGGGGATCGCGTTCGTCTGGGCGACACGAGCCTCGTCGTCGAGGTGGAGCGCGATTTCACGATCTACGGCGACGAGTGCAAGTTCGGCGGCGGCAAGGTCCTGCGCGATCGCCAGGGCCAGGCGGCCGGGGTGCGCGACGACGACGCTCTCGACGTCGTCATCACCAACGCGCTCGTCGTCGACGCGACGGGCATCTACAAAGCCGACATCGGCATCAAGCACGGGCGCATCGCCGGGATCGGCAAGGCCGGCAACCCGCACGTGATGGCGGAGGTGACGCCGGGGATGACGGTCGGCGTGGGCACCGAGGCCATCGCCGGCGAGGGCCTCGTCCTCACCGCCGGCGCTGTCGACGCGCACATCCACTACGTCTGCCCGCAGCAGGCCTTCGAGGCGATCGCCTCGGGCGTGACGACCTTCGTCGGCGGCGGCACGGGGCCGGCCACCGGCACCAACGCCACGACCTGTACGCCGGGCGCGTGGAACGTCGCGCGGATGCTCCAGGCGACCGACGCCCTGCCGCTCAACGTCGGCCTCACCGGCAAGGGGAACACCTCGAGGCCCGAGGGGCTCGTCGAGCAGATCCGCGCCGGTGCGCTCGGCCTCAAGCTGCACGAGGACTGGGGGACGACGCCGGCCACCATCGACTGCTGCCTCGGCGTGGCCGAGGAAGAGGACGTCCAGGTCACGATCCACACCGACACGTTGAACGAGTCGGGCTACGTCGACGACTCGATCGCGGCCTTCCGCGGGCGGACCATCCACACCTATCACTCCGAGGGCGCCGGCGGCGGCCACGCGCCGGACATCATCCGCGTCTGCGGCGAGGCGAACGTCATCCCGAGCAGCACCAACCCGACGCGGCCGCTCACGGTGAACACGCTCGACGAGCACCTCGACATGCTGATGGTGTGTCACCACCTCGACAAGAACATCCCCGAGGACGTCGCCTTCGCCGAGAGCCGCATCCGCGGCGAGACGATCGCCGCGGAGGACATCCTGCACGATCTGGGGGCCATCTCGATCATCTCGAGCGACAGCCAGGCCATGGGCCGCGTGGGCGAGGTCGTCACGCGTACGTGGCAGACGGCGCACAAGATGCGCGAGCAGCGCGGGCGACTGCCCGAGGAGCGGGGCGACAACGACAACCTGCGCGTCCGCCGCTACGTCGCCAAGTACACGATCAACCCCGCCATCGCGCACGGGATGGCACACGAGATCGGCTCCGTCGAGGTCGGCAAGCTCGCGGACCTGGTGCTGTGGCGGCCGGCGATGTTCGGCGTCCGACCGGAGATCGTCATCAAGGGCGGCTTCATCGCGTGGGCGCAGATGGGCGATCCCGGTGCGTCCATCCCGACGCCGCAGCCGTCGTACATGCGCCCGATGTTCGGCGCCTTCGGGCGGGCCACCGGGGCGACGAGCATCGCCTTCGTGTCGCGGCGGGCGCTCGAAGAGGGTGGGCTCGGGACGCTCGGCCTCACCAAGCGCCTCGTGGCCGTCAAGCGCTGCCGCGGAATCGGCAAGCGCGACATGGTGCTCAACGACGCGCTGCCGCACATCGTGGTGGATCCCGAGACGTACGACGTGCGCGCCGACGGGGTGCTGCTCCGGTGCGAGCCGGCGCCGCGCCTGCCCCTGGCCCAGCGCTATTCGCTGTTCTGAGGCGATGGCGAATGGACTGGCTCGTGCTGCAGCTCGCGGACTCGGCGTTCCCGTCGGGCGGTTTCGCGCACTCGGCCGGGCTCGAGGCGGCGGCGCAGCTCGGGCACGTGCACGGCGCGGCGGCCCTCGAGGCGTACGTCCACGATGCGGTGTGGCAGGCCGGCCACGGCTCGTTGCCACTCGTCGGCGCCGCGCACCGGCAGCCGGCGCACGCCGTCCGGCTCGACGCGCTGTGCGACGCGTTCCTGACGAGCGAGGTGGCCAACCGGGCCAGCCGAACGCAGGGGCGCGCCTTCGTGGTGGCGTGCGCGCGCAGCTTCGGGGGCGAGGAGATCGAGGGGCTCGACGCGGCGGTCCGCGATCGCAGACTTCGGGGGCATCACGCGCCCCTGTTCGGCGCGGCGGCGGCGGCGCTCGGGGTCGGCCGCACCGACGCGCTGGCCGTGTGGATGCACGGCACGCTGCGCGGCGTCCTGTCCGCCGCGGTGCGCCTCGGCCTCGCCGGCGCCCACGAGGCCCAGGCGCTGCAGCGGGCGACCGGGCCGCTGCTCGATCGCGTCCTCGCGGAGTGCGGTGAGCTCGACGGCGCGGCGATCGTGCAGACCGCGCCGCGGCTGGAGATCACGGGCAGCCAGCATGCGCGCCTCTACTCGCGGCTCTTTCAATCGTGAGGTACCCATGGGACACAGGAGCGACGACGGGCACGATCACCCGCACGACCTCGACCACGACCACGAGCGCTGGGTGCACCCCGGCTTCTTCCGCGACCGCGAGCCGGCGCGGCGCCGGGACTACGCGAGGCGCGCCTTCACGGTGGGCATCGGCGGTCCGGTCGGCAGTGGCAAGACCGCGCTGGTCCTGGCGCTGTGCCGCGCGCTACGCGAACGACACCGCCTGGGCGTCGTGACGAACGACATCTTCACCCGCGAGGACGCCGAATTCCTGCAGCGGCACCAGGCGCTGCCGGCGGAGCGCATCCGGGCGGTGGAGACGGGGGGCTGTCCGCACGCCGCCATCCGCGAGGACGTCAGCCACAACCTGGTCGCGCTCGAGCAGCTGATGGAGGAGGTCTCGCCCGAGCTGCTCTTCGTGGAGAGCGGCGGGGACAACCTGGCCGCACAGTTCAGCCGCGAGCTCGTCGACTACACCATCTACGTCATCGACGTGGCCGGTGGCGACAAGGTGCCGCGAAAGGGGGGGCCCGGCATCACGCAGAGCGACCTCCTGGTCGTCAACAAGACCGATCTCGCGCCGCACGTCGGCGCGAGCCTCGAGGTGATGGGGCGCGACGCGGCGCGCATGCGCGCAGGCGGTCCTACCGTGTTCGCGCAGTGCACCAAGGGCGTGGGCGTCGACGCGATCTCGGCGCACGTGCTCGCGGCCTGGCGGGCGGCGGTCGCCTAAATCAGGCCTGGCGACGTCGCAGTGACGTTCTCGCCTTGCGGCGGGCGCCTTCGCGAAGCGAAGGCGCAACAGAGCCATCGTTTCTCGCCTCGTCGTGCGAAGCACGATTCGCCGAAGGCGACGCCGGGAGGCTCGTCGCGTAGCGAAGCGGAGCGACGAGGGGGCGCAGCCCCCGCGAGACCGTCCTTTTCAGCGGACCTTGTGCCCGTCGATGCGCAGGTCGAGCGACGTCCCCGGGTAGTAGTACCCGCCGACGAAGCACATCTCGTCGAGGGCGCTCTCGCCGAAGCTCACGGTCTGCGTCGTCGTGTTCGTCCAGTCGCACTGGTAGGTCAGGCCGTTGGTCCCGTCGAAGTCGAACGTCGGCGACAGCAGACGCCACGACGGGTTCGACCAGTCCTTGTCGTCGGCGATCTGCGTCCCCAGGTCGCCCGCCTGCTTGCTCTCCCAGACCTGCGCGCGCGTGCCGAGCCGGTGCTCGTGCGTCGTCACCGACAGGAAGTGCGTGCCGCCCGGACCGACCTGGAAGATCGGCCCCGTCGATACCGAGGCGCCGGGCGGGATGTCGATGTTGGTCGTCCCCCAGAAGAGGAAGCTCGCCGGCTGGTAGGGCGGGGCGGACGCCTTGGGCGTCGTGTGGAACGTGACGGTGCCGTGGCCCTGGATGTCGGAGCTGGTCGCGTTGATGTAGTGCGCCTCGACCTTCACGTGCGCGTTGGCCGGGATCTCCTGCGCGACGCCCTGCGGGAACGTGAAGTTCGCGTGCTCCTTGTTCGCGAGCACCAGCGGCGTGTCGGTCCCCGCGGCGATGCCGGCGAACGGCGTGCAGTTGACCGGATCGGACTGCACCTCGGCGGAGGTCAGGTACACGATGAGGTGGTGCGATCCCGGCGCGAGGTTCACGTCGATGCCGTCGACCACGACGTCCTGCGTGTTGCCCAGCGGCTCGACGATGCACACCGTCGTCTCGACGCCGGCGGGCACGTCGATCGGCCCGACGGAGGCCTGGAGGTCGTTCGGGTTGGTCGAACCGCCGTCGGCGCCGGAGGCGGCGCTGGTCTGGCCCGAGCAGGCCGCCAGGACGGCGAGAGGGACGAAGCAAAGCGTGCGGGCGAGCAGCGGAGCCTTCCTCATGGCTGAGCCGCTACCACGAGGCCTGCAGCCGGGCAATCGCGCCCCCGCCGAAACGTGATCGCATGTCGACCGCGGTACGACATGCCGTGGGCCGAAGCACGTGCCCGGCGCGCCCTCAGTGCGACGAGGGGTCGAGCGGCTTGGCGTCGCACGCGTCGCCGACACCGTCGCCGTCCACGTCCGACTGCTTGCCGCCGTCCATCGACCGCGGCGGGTTGAACACGTCCGGGCAGTCGTCGGTGGCGTCCGCCACGCCGTCGCCGTCGTGATCGGTCGCCGAGGTCCCGTTGGGGTACGTGTCGCGGTAGGGCACGCAGCTCGGCTCGTTGGCCGGCGTCTGCCCGCGGCACACGAACAGCGGATAGCTGCTCTGCGCCGCCGCCAGCGCGTCGGCGAGCTTGACCCCCGGCGTGTCGATGCACGCGGCCTTCGCGACGTTGCACACCGTCAGCGCCTCGCACGCCTGGCCGCTCGCCGCCTGCACGAGCTGCGCGTCGCCGTAGAGCACCTTGCCCCCGCGGAGCACCAGCGCGACGTCCTCCGAGCTGGCCTCGATGGGCGTGCGCCAGCTCTTGTCGCCGCTCGTCGCGAAGACGACGAGGTCGGCCGCCATCCCCGGCGCCAGCGTGCCCACCTGGTCGCCGAAGCCCATCGCCTTGGCGGAGTTGGCCGTGGCCATCTGCACGAGGTCGGCGTCGCTGAACGCCCCGGCGAAGTACTTCGTGTTCACGAAATCCGCGCAGTCCAGCTCGCGCAGCATGTTCATCGAGCCGGTCGGCAGCCAGTCGGTCCCGAGCGCGATGGGCACCCCGGCGTTCTTCATCTCGGTCACCGGCATCGTGTCGCCGTACAGGCTGATGTTCGAGCGCGGCGCCCACACGACCGACGCCCCCGCGCTCGCGATCGCCGCGACGTCCTTCGCGTTCGTCCCGACCGCGTGGAGGATCGCGGTGTGCGAGGTCACGAGGCCCAGCGTCGAGTCGGCGCACTCGATCTCGTTCTCGGCGCCGGGGTTGATCCCCTCGGCGAAGTGCGGCGCGAACACGCCATCGCTGAAGGCGCTCTGCGCGCTGATGGGGCCGGGGTACGCGCAGCCGCTCGTGAGGATCGTGCCGTTCGAGTCGCCCAGGGGGAAGGTGTCGAAGTAGACCGTCTTGCCCGAGAGCCCCTCGAGCTGCGCCGTATCCGAGTACGCGGCGAGGTTGCGCGCGAGGCCCCGCACGCCGCCCGAGCCGACGATCGACGTCACGCCGCTCATCACGAAGCGCAGCTCGACGGACGCCAGGGCCGCCGCGCTGCTCGTGCTCTTCTGGCTCGGCAGCGCCATCGCGCCGTCGGCGCCGGTGCGCCACTCGTTGCGGTGCTGGTAGCGCGTCGTGCCGTGCGGCACGGGCGGATCGGCGTCGTAGTTCGTGTGGTCGTGCGCGTTGACGAACCCGGGCGCGACGACGGCGCTGTCGCACGCGATGCGCGTGGCCTGGCCGTAGCCGGCGGCGCTCGCGCAGCTCGACGCGGCGCACGCGATCTTGCCGCTCGCGTCGACGAGGATCTCGCCGTCGAGCGGCCCCGCCGGCACGAGCAGCGTCGCCCGAAGCGCGAGCCCGGCGGTGCCCTGCGAGACCAGCCGGCAGCCCGCCGCGTCGTCGAGCGAGGCGCCGGCCCCGCCGTCGCCCGCGCCCGCGTCGTCGCCCGTCGTCGCGTTCGCACCCGCGCCGGACCCCTGTCCGCCGCACGCCGCCAGCGCCCCCAGCCCTGCGAGCAGCGCCGCGGGCGCGAGGAGCCTTGCCATCGAGTTTGCCTTCACGGGGCCCAGGAATACCGTGTAGCGCGGGCGTAGGCAGGCGGAATCTCGAGATTTCACGCAATCCCTGCACGGCTGCAGCCGGACCGTAGCGGCCGCCCGTCGCAACCATCTCCCACGGCGACGCATCGGAGACCATGGAAGTCATGCAGGGCAAGACCGTTCTCGTCACCGGCGCCAACCAGGGCATCGGCAAGGCCGCGGCGCTGGCGCTCGCCCGGCAGGGGGCTCGCGTCATCCTCGTCGCGCGCAACGCCGACAAGGGCCGCGCGGCCATCGCCGACATCGAGTCCGCGGCCGGATCGCGCGAGGTCGAGCTCGTCGTCGCCGACCTGTCGTCGCAGGCCGAGGTGCGGCGCGCCGCCGCCGAGGTGCGCTCGCGCCACCCGCGCCTTCACGTGCTCGTCAACAACGCGGGCGTCTACGTGCCCGAGCGGCACGTCACAGTCGACGGCCTCGAGGAGACGTTCGCGGTCAACCACCTCGCCTCCTTCCTGTTGACGGCCGAGCTGCTCGACCTGCTGCGCGCGAGCGCGCCCGCGCGCATCGTCAACGTCAGCTCCGAGGCGCACCGCCACGCCAGGATGCAGTGGGACGACCTGCAGTTCGCGCAGGGGCCGTACCGCGCGTGGCGCGCCTACGGGCAGTCCAAGCTCGCCAACGTGCTGTTCACCTACGAGCTGGCGCATCGTCTCGAGGGCTCCGGCGTGACCGCGAACGCGCTGCACCCCGGCGTCATCGGCTCCGGCTTCGGGCAGACCTACGGCGGCGCGATGTCGTTCTTCGTCAAGCTGGCGCGCCCCTTCCTGCTCACGCCCGAGCAGGGCGCGGCCACGACCGTGTACCTGGCGTCGTCGCCCGAGGTCGAGGGGGTCACCGGCAAGTACTTCGCGAAGTGCCGGCCGGTGAAGTCCAAGGAGTGGTCGTACTGCGACAAGGCGCAGAAGAAGCTCTGGGCGCTGAGCGAGGAGATGGTCCGCGCGCAGGCGCGGGCGGCGTAGACGAGGCGCCCGGCGCGACCCTGGGTTACGGCTCGGATGCCCCCCTCCTTCTACGACGACCTCGGCGAGGGCCGCTTCGCCGCGACGAGCGCCACCGTCGGGCCGTGGGACCCGCGGCTGTCGCACGGCAGCCCGCCGGCCGCGCTGCTGCTCCGCACGATCGAGCGCGCGCTGCCGCGCGAGGACGCGCGGGTGGCGCGCATCGCGTTCGACTTCTTCGGCCCCGTGCCCGTCGCCGAGCTGGCGCTGACGGCCGAGCGCGTGCGTCCGGGCGCGCGCATCGAGCTGTGCCGCGCGCGCCTGTCGGCCGGCGGCAAGACGGCGATGGAGGCGAGCGCCTGGCGCATCGCCGTCGCGCCGGGGCGCGTGCCGGAGGTGGCCGACGGCCGCCCGGTGCCGAAGCTTCCGCCGCCGCAGAGCGAGCAGACGTTCGTGAGCGTCGCCTCGTTCGGCTACGCGCAGGCGCTCGAGTGGCGCTTCGTCGAGGGGCGGTTCGATCGTCTCGGCCCGTCCACGGTCTACGCGCGGCCGCGCATCCCGCTCGTCCCGGGCGAGGAGACGTCGCCGCTCGGGCGGCTGCTGCTGATGGTCGATTCGGCCAACGGCGTCAGCGCCGAGCTCGATCCGGGGCGCTTCACCTTCGTGCCCGTCGAGCTCACGGTCGGCGTGCGCCGCGCGCCGCGGACCGAGTGGGTCGGCATGCGGGCGCGCACGACGATCGACGCCGACGGCGTGGGCACGACCCGCGCGGAGCTGTTCGACGAGGCGGGCTGGCTCGGCACGGCGCTGCAGACGCTGTTCGTCGCGCCGCGTTGAAGCGCGGCCCCGCCCGCGCGCGCGCTCACGGGAACCGCTCGGCAAGCACGCGCGCGTGGACCTGGCGCGAGGGCTTGGTCACCAGATCGGTCACGTCGAACGCCGTGCTCGCACTGCACCCGTCGGCTCGTATTCGACAGCCGTCGGCCTTCACCGGCCCGATCGGGTGGCGCGGACGGCTGCCGCTCGGCATCACCCAGCGCGAGTCGACCGCCAGCGTGATGACCGCGCCCGCGTGGCCGCGCAGCTCCAGGTGCTGGCTGCGCAGCGCCGTGGCAAAGCTCGCGGCGACGCGCTCCCACGCGCCGCGCGCCTGGCTGGCGTCGAGCAGGCGCACGCCGGTGATGCGCCCGCTCGCGTCGACGGTCACCTCGAAGACGGCGCGCGAGTCGACCGGCGTGTCGCTCGGGCGCACCACCGCCTCGGCGACGCCGACCAGCGGGCCGCCCACGTCGAGCCCCAGCTCGTGATCGCGCGCCTGCAGCGCCCCGCGCAGCGACTCCTGAACGCCGGGAGCGAGGTTGTCGGGGTGCTCGGCGGCGTCGGGCGCCGAGGACGCCGGAGGGGCCCCGGGAACGTGGCCCAGGAACACGTTGCGTCCGCCCAGGCCGAGCGCATCGACCGACAGCCCGGGCGTCTGCCAGACGGTGAAGGGGTGTTGCTCGCCCGGCGGCGCGGCCTCCGTGGAGGCGGCCGGCGCCGCCGACGCCGCGGCCGGGAGCGTCGTCGCCGCAGCGAGCGAGGAGCGTTCGGGGGCGCGCGCCTGGCCGTATTCGTCGCGGGCCGTGATCGCCGGGAGCTCCGGCGCTGCCGGAGGGGGAGCCACCTCGTCGACCTGCACCTCCAGCTCGGCCGGAGGCTCGCGCGAGGCGGTCGACCGCGGGGTGTGCAACGTGGCGAGGCAGGCGAACGCCGCGGCGTGCACCGCCAGCGCCCCCGCCACCCCGGCCATCTCCCTGCGCGAAGTCATCCCACGGTTCCCAAAAGCAAGCCCGCCGACCGGCGCGCTTCGAGCGTGGCGCGCGCGGTGGCGGGCTGCAAGGGAGGATGCGTGCGGAGAGGCCGGCGTTCAGGCGGCCGGTGCGCCGGGGCGCGTCAGTTCTTCTGGATGCAGCCCGAGTTGGCGTTCGACCACTCGTACTGGTAGGCGAACGCGCTGCCGTCGGCGTTGGTGCCGTTGGCCGAGTCGGTGAACGGCGCAGGGCTCCAGGCGCACTTGTCGTCCGCCTCGTAGCCGCGCTTGTCGTACCAGGCGTTGCCGTCCTCGTCGGTCACCGCCTCGCGCGTCTCGTGCGAGATGAAGTGCTCGAAGTTCTGCGCGTCGGTGAAGCCCGTGCTCTGGCAGCCGGCGCAGCTCGGGTACGGCATCGACGCGTACTTCGTGTCGCCGCCCGACGAGGTGAAGTGCCCGTGGTAGGCGCAGTACTGCAGGTTCGAGCCGCCGCACGAGTCCGACGAGCCGTCCGACGAGTAGACGCCGTTCGGCGTGAACACCTCGTAGATCGCGCTCGCGTCGTAGCCCGTCGCGTTGATGCACTTCTGGACCTCCGCCTGCGTGTCGGCGTCGGTCACGTTGGTCGGCGGGTTCGACGAGTCGTACCAGACCGTCGTCCGGCCGCCGGCGAGGTTGGTGGACTGGATGCCCGAGTACTGCGTGATGACGTGGTACTCGCCGTTGCCGCCATAGTTGGCGATGTACTTGGAGAGCGACGTGGAGATGGGGTCGCTCGTGCTCCAGCTCGACCCCCAGAAGATCGCGACGATGTGCGCCGACGTGATGGTCGGACCGCCGTGGTAGCTCAGGTTGCTGCCGCTCGTGTGGCCGCCGCCGCCACCACCACCGTGCGCGAGCTCGCGCGCGAAGCGCTCCTGGGTGGGGAAGTGGCCCGGAAGCGGATCGTTCAGCTCCGACGGCTGCCCTCGGCCAAGATCCTGCTGCGTCGTGCCGGAGGATTCGCCGGGCCCGGCCGACGAGCAACCGGCGACCAGGGCGAACACGACGACAGCCGACGCAGCGAGCGAGATCTTGCGCATGGGGAGTCCCTCCTTGGAGCGAGCCCGCGACGGCGGGCCTTTGGCCGCTCTATGTGGGGTCCAATGCGCCAATCACGCAACGAGTGTTCGGAGCTGATATTGCGATGAGACGATCGCGCGCGATTTTCGGATCGCGCGCGATCCACACGCTGCTTCACATGGTCACTCGAGTGACCACGCCGCGTCGTTGCGTCCGATCAAAAGACCGGCGTCTCGCAGCGGCCGTTGGTGCACGGCACGCCGTTGCAGCAGTCGCTGCTGGTCGTGCAGATCTGGCCGTAGAGCGTGCAGCCGCCGTCGGTCCCGCCGCCGGTGCCGCCGTCACCGCCGCCCGTCGTCCCGCCGTCGCCGCCCCCGGTGGTGCCACCGTCGCCCGTCGTGCCGCCGCACGGACCGCACGTGCCCGTCACGGAACCTGGCGCGAGCACGCACGATGAGCCGGGGCAGCAGTCGCCGTTGGTGGTGCAGGGGCCGCAGCTGGGCACGCATGCCGACCCGTAGCAGACGTAAGGCGGATTGCCGCCCGGATTTGGGAGGCACGGGTTGCCATTGCAGCAGTCGGCGCTCGTGGCGCACGCGCCCCCGGCGTCGGCGCACTGCGCCAGCGCACAGCGCGGGATGCCGAGGTTGTCCTGCTTGCAGACGCCCGCGAAGTTGCCCTTGCCGGTGCAGCAGTCGACGCGCGCGTTGCACGACGTCGTCGCGATCTTGCAGACGTCGCCGGTGGGATCGCAGCCCGACGGCAGCGTGCAGATCCCATTCATGCAGACCACGGGCTGCTGGGATGTTGGCAGGCCGGCGTCCGCGAACGCCGCCGATCCGCAGCAATCATTGCTGGTGATGCACGTATCGCCGACGACGTGGCACCCGGTCGCCGGCTGGCAGACCAGCACGCCCGTGGGGCCCCACGGCGCGCACGAGCGGCTGCAGCACGAGCCGCCGCACGCAGGGATTCCGCCGTCCGTGTAGACGACGCCGCCGTCCTGGCCGACGCCGCCGCACAGCATGCCGTCGACCATCGTGCAGTTGGTCATGCCGCCCATCGGGGCCGCGCACGTGCCGACGGTCTGACCGCTCGGGATGGTGCACGAGCCGCTGCAGCAGTCGGCGCTCGCCTGGCAGATGTCGCTGGTCTGCGAGCACCACGACGAGGGCTGGCACGTGCCTCCGGCGCACCGGCCGGAGCAGCAATCGGAGGCGCTCGTGCACGTGTTGCCGAGCGACTTGCAGCTGCCCGAGCCCGCCAGCGCGGCGCACTTGCCGCCGGTGCACGTCAGCGTGCAGCACTGGCTGTTCGAGGTGCACGCGCCGCCGTTCGACACGCACGCCGGGTAGTCGCACACGCCGTTCGTGCAGGTGCCGCTGCAGCACTCGCCGTTGCTCGTGCAGCCGGTGCCCAGCGTGTAGCACCCGCCGTCGCCGAACGGGCTGCCGTCGATGCCCACGGTCCCGGCGTCGGCCTGCGGGCCGCCTTCGTTCGTGTTGGAGCCGTCGCCGCCGTTGCCGTCGTCGCCGGTGCCGTCGACCGTCGCGTCGCCCCCGCCCCCGTCGTCGCCCGACCCGTTCGAGTGGTTGCTGCTGCCGCATGCCGCGAAGCCGCCGACGACTCCGGCGATCCCCAGCAGCGCCGCGGCCAGCACGGCGAAGCGGTTGGACCACGCACCGCGCCGGGCCCCACCCCGATGCACCACGTCGCTGTCGTTTCGCATGCGCTCCTCGCTGGTCGATGGTTTCACTGCGCTGCCCACGCATCGTCGTGAAGGAGCGGCGGGCGCGCCGTACAGAAACGCGCGATCCGCTCGGCGGCTTCGGCGTCGACGGCGTCGAACGCGATGCCCAGGCCCGGCGCCGCGCCGCTCTTCATGTCGCGCACCCACCGGACGGTGCCCTTGGCCACCACGTCGCCGTCGGGCAGCGCGATGCGCACCTCGACGGTCGCGCCGACGGGCAGCTCGCGGTAGGTCGCCACGAACACGCCACCGGAGGACAGGTTGCCGCCGAGCGCGGTGAAGAACTGCGAATCGCTCGCCAGCGAGATCTCCGTCTCGAGGGGGATGCGTGCCGCCGATCGGCGCTCGGACGGGTCGCTGACGTCGTCGGTATCCGGGTGTGCGATGGCGCAGGTCATGTCTTCGCTGTTCTCCTCGGCTCTCCCTCGTGGGCGAAGGGCTCCAGGCAAGAACCGGGCGCGAGCGAGACCGCGCGATTTTCCGCATTTCAGGCCGCGGGCATCGAACGGCGCAGCGGCCAGTCTGGTCGACGGAGCGACCACACGGCGCGCGCCTCCGGTCACGGGACGAAACGACGAGCGCCGGATCCCACGACGGGGTGCGCTATGTCTGATCCGATGGCCGACGCCCTCGTCCTCGCCGGCGCCGTGGTGAAGGGGGCCTTCACCGCGGGCGCGCTCTCGGTGCTCTCCGAGCCCGCGGTGAAGAAGCGCCTCGGGCTCGACGTGCGGCGCATCGTGGGCGCCAGCTCCGGCGCGCTCAACGGCGCCTACTACGCCGCGGCGATCCGCTCCGGCGAGGAGGCCGGCGCCGGCGCGCGCCTGGCGCGCATCTGGATCGAGGAGGCGACGGCGCTGGGGGCGTTCGACGTCGATCTGCCCGCCCTCGTCGCGCGCGAAGGCTTGTCCGACCAGAAAAAGCTGGTGGCGCTGCTGCGCAGGCACATCCGGCCGTCGATCGGGCGGGAGCCCATCGAGCTGCGGCTCGTCGTCACCAACGCCGACGGGGACCTCGGGCGCATCGACGGCGAGGTGGCGACGACGTTCGAGCGCATCGTCGACTTCGCGGGCGCCGACTTCGACGCGGCGGGGGCGCTCGAGCGCGTCTTCGTCACCACGGCGGCGTCGGCGGCGTTCCCGGGCGCCTACGCGCCGGTGGCGCTGCCGAAGGAGGGCGGGACCGTGCAGGCGCTCGACGGCGGCATCATCGACAACGCGCCGCTGAGCCTCGCGCTGCAGGGCGCGCCGGAGATAGGGCGCGTCATCCTCATCGTCCCGTTCCCGCGCGTGCTGGCGGCGCCGGTGGCGCTCCACGGCCTGGCGCTCGTCTCGCACGTGTTCGACATGCTCGTGCAGGAGCGCCTCTTTCGCGACCTGCGCGAGCTCGATCGCGTCAACCGCGCCCTGCACGAGCTCGAGGCGCGCGTTCCCGATCGGAGCCATCGCGCTGCGCTGCTCGAGACGCTCGGATGGAGCGGGCGCCGACCGGCGCACGTCATCGAGATCCGGCCGCCCGATCCGCTGCCGGGAGATGCGTTCTCGGGCTTCTGGTCGCGCGAGCTTCGAGAGCAGTACGTGCAGGCGGGGATCGACGCGGCGCGCGCGGCGGTGGCGCTGGTCGAGAGGCACGGGCCGGCGAGGCGCGGACGGGGGTGAGTCGCAGGCTGGCGTCCGGGCTGGCGTCGGCGTGAGGCCGCCGCTACCGCAAGCTCCTGCTCGCGCAGGGGAGGCGATGGGACCTGTACGTGCTCGATTACCCGCCGGGCACCGCCATCCCCGCCCACGTCGACCCGGTGCCGGGCCGTCGGCACTGGCGCGCGAACGTCGTCTTGTGGGGCGAGCGCGCCTTCGAGGGCGACGCCGTGCTGCGCGTCGGGCCGCTCGTCGTCTTCCGGCCGGACGTGATGCCCCACGGAGTGGCGAACGTGTCGCGCCGGCGCGTGGTGCTGTCGTTCGGGGTGGCGGTCTAGGTGAGCCGCGCGTCACGAGCCGTCGGCAGTCGTGTTGCCCGCGTCCAGGCAAGCGGCCGGTCCTTGGCCGAAGGGGCCGCACAGCGTGCACCGACCCTGCAGGCAGCGCGGCATCCCGGCTGCCGTGTCGCAGAAATTCATCCCCGCGTCGTCGCCGTGAGGGATGGCTGCGATCCGAGCCCCGATCCTCGCCGCGCCCGATCCGTTCGCCGCGGCGTTCTCGCATAGGGTGCCGAGCTTCGAGCCGACCGTCGGGACGTACCCCGGGCAAACCCAGCCCGTGATCACGGGCGTGCACTCCTGGTCCGTCGCGCAGGTGAGGTCGGCGGGCGAAAGCTGCACGTCGATGCATCCGCTCGCGTCCGCGCCGCTGGCCGAATCGGGCGTGAGCGAATCGGCCCCGCCGTCCCCGATCGCGACGACCGGGTTGCTCGTGCACGCAGCGATGCCTGCCACCGCGGCGTGAAGGACGAGCGAAGCCAGCCACCCGAGGCGCGCGCGCGAAGCGGACGCGTTGAAGATGACCATGGTGTGCAACAGAGCAATCCCCGTGCCCCTGCGACGGGGGCCGGAATTCTCGGCAGGGGCGGCCCGGTGTGCCACCGGGATTGTCGTCGATCGGCACGGACCCGGATCGAGATGTCGCGTCCACATCCGATGCCGACGACATCGGCTGGTGTATGACGCGCAGTGGTTTCGCTCGGTGGCGGCCGCTCGGGAGGTGGGGGGCATCACCGCCGCCGGCGACGACGAGCCACCAGGTCGTCACTCGACGCGACGTCGCGCCGACTGAGCGCATCCCATCCCGTGCCGAGCCGTGCACGCTGGGACGAGCACGGGCGCGGGGGGTGGCGCGGGGGGTCTGCGTTGGAGCGCTGTCGGACGGTCCGCGTGGTACGTGTGCACCGTGCTGACATCGGGCCGTCTATTTGCGATCGGCGTTGTCACGCTGTGCGCGTGCTCGACGCCGGCGATCCTCGAAGCGCAGGGATCGAGGGCATCCCACCCAGTGCCCGAGGCCTGCACGGTCGACGAGCACGGGCGGCGCGTCGTCGCCGGCCCGCGCGAGGCGATGTGCTGCCCGGACGGCTACTACGCGGGTGGCGAGCCCATGGCTCCATGTCCGAAGGGGACCTGCTGCTCGCTCGCCGACGACATGGGGCACCCGCCCCTGATGCCCGAGTCGTCGGCGCCGGGGCTGCCGGGAGGCGGGCCGGACATGCCGCCGATACCGGAGTAGGCGGAGCTGTGAGCCGCGAGGACCGCGGCGAGCGCGCAGGCATCTTCACCTTCGACGGGCACGAGCCAGCAGATCGTCGACGGATGCGACGGTGACGACCTCTCGGGCGCGGCGCGCCAGCTTCGCGTCGCGCGTGACGAACGCGTCGGCTTGCAGCTGGGTGAGCGCCAGGTACTCGGCGTCGTAGGTCGATGCCCAGCCGAGTCGATCGGCGAGCTTCCAGGCGCGGCGCCGGAGCACCGCGTCGCCGAGGAGGCGGATCGGCATTCGCCCGATGCGGCCGAGGTGGTCGCGCGCGAGGTCGGCCGCGAGCTCGCCGCGCTGCACGGCCTCGTGCAGCGCCGACAGCGTCTGGGAGCGAAGGAGCGTCGGCGCGAGGAGCTCGTGCCCGGCCGCGACCTGGACGCCTTCGCGCACGAGGTGGAGGACGGCGCTGACGTCGACGACGAACTTTGCCATCGGGGCGCGAGCATACCCCGACTCCACCGACCGGTTCGTGTGGCGGCGGGTGGATCGATGAATGGGGCAGGTGGTTCACCTCCGTCGGCTGGGGCATCGAAGAAGGCCGCGTTTGGTTCGAGGAGAGCGGCGATGAACGTGAGGAGAGCGGCGATCCATTTCGGGAGAGCGGCTCGGGGTTTGGTGAATGAGGCGAGGAGGTCGCGTCGGGCGGCGATGACGACGCGTCGAGCCGCCGGGAGCTCGATCCGCGCGGCGTTTCGATCGGGTAGAGCGGCATTCCAGACCTGCAGTGCGGCGATCGCGTCACGCCGGGCATCGTTTGGTCTTCGTCGGCACGCGATGCTCGTCGGCATCGCGTGCCGGAGTTTCGGTCGAGCAGCGCGACGAGGACGCCGAGCGGTAATGGGGGAACATCGCGATGCGTTCACTCGAGTGAGCGCTGCTTTCACTCGATGACGAGCGGCCGTGCGCACATCACGAGCACCGTTTCGTTCGAGCAGAGCCGACCGACGTCTCGAGCAGGCGGCTCTACGAGTGAGACCAGCGGATTTTCGTGTTCGACGAGCCGCCCTGCGCAGTCGCCGCGCCGCTCTCGTGGGGATGCACGCGGCTCTACGGCTCCGATGAGCGGCGGCGGGTCGTGCTCGATCGAAACTGCCGAGATGCCGGGCGCCGCTCCGCGGGGCGCCAACGCCTCTGCCCTTCCATCCTCGGGCTCCGTGTGCGCTCGGAGCGCCCGCCCGTCGTATGCTCGCGGGGATGTCCGCCGACCCGCCGTCCGCCAAAGAGAAGAGCGGCTCCGCCGCCGCGCCGCGCGCGCGCCGCACCCTCTGGCCCGCCCTGGTCGGGGTCGCCGCCGTGCTGGCAGTCCTCTTCGCGTGGAAGCACCACGCGATCGCCGCCTGGTGGAGCGGGGAGCCGCGGCCGCAGGTGACCCGCGCGCCGGCTCCGCCCGTGCCGGCGCCTGCCTGGGCGATCGACCACGCCAACGCGCTCCGGCAGGAGGGCTTCACCGCCTGCAAGCAGAGGCTGTGGGCGCTCTGCGAGGACAAGCTCGACGCCGCCAGCTACCTCGACCCGCAAGGCGACGCGGCCGAGGCGGTCCGCCTCGCGCGCCAGGCCGCCTACGAGGGGCTGCACCCCGACGCCTCCGGCTCGAAGGAGCGCGCTCCTAGCCCGCCCCCTCCGTCCGCCACCGCAGCGCGTTCTCGAGGATCTTCTGGATGAGCGCCTCGTAGCCGATCCCCACCTGCATCGCCGCCTGCGCGAAGTCGTCCTCCTTGGCGAGCGACGGGTTCGGGTTGGCCTCGATGACGACGATCTCGCCGTCGGCCGTCAGGCGCGCGTCGATGCGCCCGACGCCGCGGATGCGAAGGATGCGGTACACGCGCCGCGCCAGGTCCGCGAGCTTGCGCTCGAGGCCCGACCCCAGCGGGCCCGCGGGGCCGTTCCGGATCTTCCACTTCTTGCGGTACGCGTCGTCCCACTTGGCCTTCGCCGTGGCGAAGCGCACCGGCTCGTCGGCGCCCCCGCCGCCGCTGCCGGCGCCCCCGCCGCTGCCGTCGTCGGGCTCGCCGAAGAAGATCTCCCTCGGCGGGAAGACCGTCAGCCGCTTGTTGCCGAGCACACCGAGGTAGAGCTCCCGCCCGTCGATGTACTCCTCGATGAGCGCGTCGCTCTCGAAGCGCTCGTGCAGAAAGCGCGCGCGTTCGACGGCCTCCTGCTCGTTCTTGGCGAGCGAGGCGCGCGCGATGCCGTCGCTCGACTCCTCGCCGACCGGCTTGACGAACGCGGGGTACGTGAACTTCCCCAGGCGCCGCAGCGGCCGCTCCTTCGACGAGACGACGAAGCGCGCCACGCGGACCCTGTGGAACGAGAGCAGCTTCTTCGCGAGCGCCTTGTCCTTGCAGAGCATCAGCGCGTCGGGCCCAGCGCCGGTGTACGGCACCTTCATCAGCTCGAGCAGCGCGGGGATGTTCGGCTCGTGCGCGCGGTCGGAGAAGAACGTCTCGCACAGGTTGAAGACGACCTCGGGCTCGAAGGCCGCGACCTTGTCGAACACCGCGCGGATGTCGTCGTAGACGGCGAGCGTCTCGACCTCGTGGCCGAGCTTGCGCAGGCACGCCAGCACGTCGGCCTCGGTGGGCTTCGCCTCGTCCTTGCGCAGCGCCCGCACGCTGAACGTCTCGTCGGGCCCCACGGGCCGGTGCATGTCGAAGAGGACGAGGATGCGCATGAGAGGGCGCCGACGCCCAGCCTAGCGCGCGTGCGCCGAAACCTCCGCCTTCTCGGCGCTCCGGCTAGACCGAGCGCTTGAACCGCCCCGTGTAGAGGTGGTTGGTCACGAGCGACGCCAGGTACGCGCCCACGTCGATCGCGAGCGCCACTTGGTCCTCGGGCGCGCTCAGGCCGAGCTGCGCGCAGCGCTCGATGAGCTTTCGCGCGAGCTCGTCGACGACGTACTTGCGCTGCCCCGTCCAGCGCACGGTGCGCTCGACGATGGCCTTGCGATTCCGCCGCATGAACGCCGCCGCGGTGGGGCGCGCGCCGGGGGCGGGCGCGGGGCCGGCGAAGATGCGCCTCAGATCGGCGTCGTAGAAGCCGGGCTGGTCCTGCGCCCAGAGCTTGCGCCGCGCGGCGTAGTAGCGCGCGAGCGTCGAGCGCATCTTCTCGGCCTCCGAGCGCCAGCGGCCTCCCGTCACGGCGGGGGGCTTCCTCGCCGCCTCGCCCATCAGCAGGTCGACGTACTCGAGCTTCTCGAGCGCCTTCCACCCGCGGTAGCGCTCGCGCCACTCCTCTGGTTTGCTGCCGAGCCACACGGCGAAGGTCTCGGCGAAGTCCTCGTCGGGGTGCGCCTGCGCGTACCAGTTGGGCAGGTGCCGCACGAAGCTGCGGCTGTAGGGGCGCGGGCGGTAGCGCTCCGGCTCGTAGTCGACGGAGGGGCTGCCGAAGATGCGCCGCCAGGTGCGCCGCGACGAGAACTTGTAGGCGTGGTCGTAGGCGTGGCCGCACTCGTGGCGCAGCAGCTGGTCGCACCACTCGGGCGTGCCGCCCTCGACCTCCATCATCTGGTGAAGCTCGAGCGCCTTGAGGCGCGGGTGTGCGAGGTAGAACGGCAGGGCGATGGCCGGTACGCCGTTCGGCGAGAACCACTCGTCGCCCAGGTAGCAGGGCGGGTGAAGGCGCAGGCCGCGCGCGTCGAGCTCCGCGTACAGCTTGGCGATGCGCGGCTCGAGCTCGCTCCCATCGATGCGCACGGCGAGGTCGCGGATGCGCCAGGCGAGGAGCTCCTCATCGCGCAGCGAGATCCAGGGGGGATCGATGGCAGCCAAAGGGCGCACCCGCGAATGTAGACGGCAATGGGCGCCCGCGGTGGCGGCCCCGTCAAGCCTCTCGCTTCCGGCGCCCCGAGGCACTAGAAAGCGCCCCATGCGAGCCATCTTCCCCGTCGCGATCCTGTGCGCTTTCGCGCTTCTGGCCTGCGATCAGGACATCGCCCCGAGCAACTCCGAGCGGCCGACGTTCATGGGGAACGTCCAAGCCGCCGAGCCCACGGCCGAGCCGGCGGCCGCCGCCGCCGCCGCGCCCACCCCGCCGCCCGCTCCCGCCGCGGCGAGCGCGAGCGCCGCGCCCGCCGCTTCCGCTGCGGCGTCCGGTGCGCGGGCCGCGCACCCGGCCCCGGCGGCCTCCGCCAAGGCGGCCCCCGCAGCCGCAGCCCACCACGCCGCCCCCGCCGGCGGTGGAGCGGCCGCGCCGGCCGGCAGCGCGCACTGAGCCTGCCCGCGCTGCGCGCCCGCCTGGGCGCCAGAAAACGAACGGGCGCCCCGACGTCACCGCACGTCGGGCGCCCGCCCCCCCCCCCCCCCGCCTCCCTCCAGCGGCTCGCTAGTGCGTCGCCGCCACGATCTCGTCGTAGGACAGGAATCGTGGGCGGTTTCCGCAGAACCGCTGCAGTACGTCCCGATCGACCTCGCCGACCTCCAGGAGCTCGATCCCCATGCCGGCCAGCCGTCCCGGGCGGGCCTCGCGAACCCAGCGCACGACGCCGGTGGCCATCACCTGACCGGTCGGCAGCCGGAAGCGGAGCGAGACGCGCGACCCCTCGGGAAGTGGGCGGTAGGCCGACACGAAGACGCCGCCGAGGGAGACATCGGCCGAGACGGCGGTCATCACGCGCCCACCCCCGCCGATGGTGACATCGGTTTCGACGGGGACACGGGGTGCGGCGCGGCGCTCGGGCGGGTCGGCCGCAGGGGCGCTCTGGGGACCTTCGGAAAGCAGCTCGGCGAAGGCTCGGTCGATGAGCATGACGGAGTGGTGCCGGCCGGCTGCAAGAAACAGGCATCTGAAACGGCCGAGCGAAACGTTCGGTTTGCCGCGAAATCACGTGCTCGCCCGGGCCCGCGCGTGGACGCGCGGGGTGCCAAGCCCCGGCCAGTGGAGCGACCACCCCCCGGCGTGTGGTAGGGATGGAGGTCGGAGGATTCGCTCGATGCGCGCCGTGCTCGCCCTCGCCCCCCTGCTGGTGGTCGCTTGTGCGGCGAGCACCCAGCCTCCGGCGCAGACACCGCCGCCCACGACCGCCGCGGTCACGACGGGCCCGGCCGCGCAGGTCGTCAACGCGACCATCCTCACCAACCGCTGCCAGGAGCTCGGCCGCGCAAAGGCGAAGCTCGCCGAGCGGGCGATGTACCAGCTGGTCGAGGCCTGCACGTCGGTCCCGGGCGGCAGCGCGCAGTTCGAGGCGACGCTTCAGCCCGGGGGGCGCATCGACATCACGGCGGCGCCCGGCCAGCCCGACGTCGTGCCGGTGTGCATCCTCAAGCATTCGCTGATGCACAAGGTGCCGCTCGCGAAGCCGTGCCGGCTCGACGTGAAGATCGAGCAGACCAGCGTCCCCATGCCGCTCGACGGGGGCGCGGGCGGCGGGAGCTGAGAGGCGCGCGGGCGCGCGCGCGCCCGCGGGCGGTCAGTCGAGGAGCAGCGCCACCGCGGCGAGCTGCTCGAGGCTCGCGCGGACGACGGCGTCCAGCTCCGGGTCGGTCAGGCCGGCGGAGAACCGCTCGCGACCAAGCTCGCGCGCGAGGTCCGCGGCAGAGCGCGTGCCGTCGAGGCGGGCGAGCGTCCAGCGCACGACGCGGTCGTCGATGCGCACCTCCTGATGCCAGCGGTTCGTGATGGCGCCTCCCTTCGCGGCGTGCCAGCGCGCGACCGGGCAGGCGAGCGGTCGCTCGCCCGGGGCGGCGGCGAGCGGAGGCTCGTGCACGTGCAGGTCGATGGCGCCGGTGGCCAGCCACAGATCGAGCAGCTCGCGGGCGAGCGTCTCCGGCTGCGCGGCTTCGGCGGCGCTGACCAGGTCGCGCAGCGGCAGCGAGCGCGGAGCGAGGCGCGCCAGCTCGTGAAGGGCGCGCCGGGCGACGGGCTCGCTCACCTGCACGCTGAGGTCGCCCGCGTCGAAGCGCTCGAGCTTCGCGCCCGCGCTCGCGGCCCTGGCCGCCGTCGTCGCGCCGGCCGCGCCCGCGTGCGGCCGCAGGCGGCTGGCGACGCGCATCGCGTCGAGCGCCGTGGCGTCGAGGCGCGGGGCCCACCGCCAGGCGCGCGCGTCGCACGTGTCGGCGCGTACGAGCAGCGCGCGACGGAAGGCCGTGTTCCGCACGAAGTCGACGAGCTGCTGCGCGCCGGCGACGTCGAGACCGGCCGCGCGCCCGGCGACGTCGTCGGGCAGCAGCTCGAGCGCGGTCGCGGCCGGAATGGCGTCGCCCAGGTAGCGCAGGCCCGCGCCCTCGGCCTCGGCGAGGAAGTCGCGCACGAGCTGCGGGTGGTGCTCGTCGGCGAGGTACTCGTGCGCGGCGTACGCGACCTCGGTCTCGGTCAGGCGCGCGGCCACGCGCGACAGCGCATCGCGGTAGGCGCCGTGCTCGGGCGACACGCGGTCGCGCAGCCACTCGATCGAGTCGCGCGCGTCCGCGGGACCGCGCGCGAACTGGCGCAGCCAGTCGCGAGCCGCCTGCCGCTCGTACCAGCCGGGCAGCACGTTGAAGCTCACGTACGCGACGCCGCCGGGCGCGAGCGACCGGGCGACGGCGCGCAGCAGCGCGCGGCGCGCCTCGGGGGCGATCCACGACGCCAGGCCGTGCGCCAGGACGAAGTCGAAAGGCGGGGCGGGCGCGGGCATCGACTCGAACGCCGACGCGACGAAGGTCACGTGCCCGAGCGCGGTCTCGTGCGCGATGCGGCGGGCCTCGTCGATCTGGCGCGCGGAGCGGTCCATGCCGACGAGCGTCGCCCCGCCGAGCGCGGCCGCCATCGCCAGGAGGTTGCCGCCGCGGCCGCAGCCGAGCTCCAGGATGCGCGCGCCCGCGACGTCCGGCGGCTCCCACCCGGCCAGGCGCGCGACGACGGCGAGGCGGTCGGGGTGCGCCTCGGCGTACGCGTGGTCGGTGTACGGCAGGCGATCGTAGGCGTCGTCGGGAGCGGGCACGCGCCCATGCTAGCCGGGCGGCGCGGAGCTATCCTCGACGACGGATGACGAGCGCGGCGTTGCTCCCCCCGGGCTCGGTCGTCGGAGGCGAGTTCACCATCGTGCGCCCGCTCGACGAGGGGGGGATGGGAGCGGTGTACGTCGTCGAGCAGAGGAGCACGGGCAAGCCCCGCGCGCTCAAGGTGATGCACCGCGAGATCGTGGCCGACGCGGTCCTGCAGCGGCGCTTCGAGCAGGAGGCGCGCGTGGGGGCGCGCATCGCGAGCGAGCACGTCGTCGAGGTGCTGGCGGCGGGCGTCGACGCGACCACGGGGCTGCCGTACCTCGTCATGGAGCTGCTCGAGGGCGAGGACCTGCGCCACCGCCTCGACCGCGCCGGCCCGCTGCCGCCCGACCAGGTGCGACTCGTCTTCGAGCAGCTCTGTCACGCGATGGGGGCGGCGCACGCGGCGGGCGTCGTGCACCGCGACATCAAACCCGAGAACGTGTTCCTGGCGCGCTCGCGACGTGCGACCGGCGGGAGCTTCACCGTCAAGGTGCTCGACTTCGGGATCGCCAAGCTGCTGGCGGACGCCGGGACGCGCACGACCAGGGGCGCGGTCGGCTCGCCGATGTGGATGGCGCCGGAGCAGACGGCGCCGGGGCCCGTGATGCCGGCGGCGGACGTGTGGGCCCTGGGGCTGCTCGCCTACGAGATGCTGACCGGCCGGCCGTTCTGGCGGGCGGCGAACGACGAAGGCGGCACGACGGCGCAGCTGCTGCGCGAGGTCGTGCTCGATCCCATTCCGTCCGCGGGCGACCGCGCGGCGGAGCAGGGGACCGCGGCGCGGTTGCCGGCGGGGTTCGACGCATGGTTCGAACGGTGCGTGGCCCGGGAGCCGGCGGCGCGCTTCGCGGACGCGGCGCTGGCGTGGCGGGCGATGGCGCGCATGCTCGAAGCGGCCGATGCGCTGGCCGAGACGAGCGTGGACCCGAGCGGGCGAGGGTCGTCGCGGCCCGCGGCACCGCCGGCGCCCGCGGCGCAGACGGGCGAGGCGACACCGTTCGTCGCCGCGCCGAGGCCTGCGCCCTTGCCGCAGGAGACGCCCGTGGCGGCGGTGAAGGAGACGGCGCCGGCGGCGCGGGACGCGGGGATGCGCGGCGCGGCGGCGGGGCGGGCGGCGATCGCGCTGGGGAGCCTCGTCGCCGCGGCGGGCCTCGCGGGAGGGTGGTGGCTGGCGAGAGCGGGGACGACGAAGGCGGCGATGCCGGCGGCGATCTCCATCCCGAGCACGACCCCGACCCCGACCCCGACCTCGACCTCGACTTCGACCTCGACCTCGACCTCGACCTCGACCTCGACCTCGACCTCGACCCCGACCTCGACCCCGACCTCGACCTCCCTCCCGCACGTCTCCCCCACGCCTCACCTCTTCGCATCCGCGAAGCCCCCGACGCTCGCCGGCGGCTACGGCAACCCCGTCGATCGCGGCCCGTCGCACTGGAAGGTGCAGGGGCACGAGGTCCGCCTGTTCACGCGCCTCGTGTCGAACGCGAGCAACGTCGCCGACCGCGTCGTGCGCGAGGCCGTCGAGTGGGATGCATGGCAGTACCTTCAGTGCTACGAGCGCGCGTTCGGCGGCGCGAAGGACCTGCCCGCAGGCAACCTCCAGATCTCGTTCGACGTGCTCGACCAGCTCCCGCAGCACGCGAAGCTCGAGTCCTCCGGGTTCACGAGCAAGTCGTTCGACGACTGCGTCGTCGGTACGCTGGTGGGCCAGACGATCAACGCCGCCGGGCCCGACGGCGCGGGCCACGTCGTCTACGGCTTCCGCTTCGTGCCGATGAACTGACGGCGCCGCGCGAGCGTCACCGCTCGACGACGAGGCGCGGGCAGTCGCTCGTCAGCGGCGCGTGTGTCGGCGGATCGATCGTGGCCCGCTCCGGGCGTCCCCAGGCGGCGAGCAGCGCGAAGTGCTCGAACGCGCACGGCGTGACGTGCACGGCCTGGACGCCTCGCGCGCGCAGGTCGAGGCCGCGTGCGATCTGCGCGTCCCTGCGCTCCGCGTCGGTGCGGCCGGGCGCGTCGGCCCAACGGGAGGGCAGGGTGGCGCACCAGACGACCGTGGCCAGCGCGGCCGCGACCCCGGCTCCGTGACGCACCGCGGTCGGTCGCGCCGCCGCCCGGGCCGCGCCGAGCGCATCAACGCCCATGGCGACGAGCACCCACCAGATCGCGGCGAGCGCCCGCACCGGGTGGTGCGTCGGCGCGCCGTCGCGCGCGTCCCCCCAGACGAGGAACGCGATGACGACGAGCACGGCCGCCGCCGGCCAGCGCCATCGCGCGCGAAGCGCGCGCGATGATGCGAGGCCCGCGACGCCGACGGCGCCGAGCAGCGCCACCTCCGGGGTCTGCTCGAGCAGCGCGCGCGGGTAGCCGAGCAGCTTGTCGGCGAGCGGAATGTCGGCGGCCCCCACCGCGTGCCGGAACCTCGTGACGCGGGCCACGAAGTGCAGCGCGCTGCCGTGTGCGTGGGCGTTCCATGCCATCCACGCGATCGGGCCTGCCAGCGCCACCGCGGCCCACGCGGTCTCCCGGCGCTCGCCGTGCGCCCCGCGCCAGAGGCACAGGGCGGCGAAGGCGGCGCACGCCGGCCAGGACTCGTAGCGCGACAGCGACGCCGCCAGGAGGGCGACGGCCGCCCAGGCCCGCGCCCGCGGCTCCGCCATGGTCACGAGCGCCGCGCCGACGAGGGCCCCGATCCACCCTTCGGGCACGGTCGCCACCCCCAGCCAGGCGTTCCACGGGAGCGCCATCGCCGTGGCGGTCGCGAGCAGCGCCGTCCCGCGCGCAACGCGCACCGTCCGCAGCGCCAGGTACGGTGCGGCGACGCTCGCGGCCCCGAGCGCGACCGCCACGCCGCGCGCCACCGCGAGCGAGCGCCCCGCGACCATCATGATCGCGCCCTCGACCCAGAAGGGGAACGGCAGCCAGCTCGTGCCGCTCGGATCCAGCCGTGGCGCGTGGGCGAGCTGCTCGGCGATGACCGTGCGCGCGTAGTCGTCGTCCGAGACGTGGTTGAAGCCCTGGTGCAGGACCCAGGCGCCGACGGCGAGCTTCAGCGCGGCGAGCACGAGCGCGTCGAAGGCGCGCTCGCGCCGGGGCCTCACGGGTGGCTCGAACCGCTCGGCGAGGCGCCGCCCGGAGCGGCGCCCCCTGCCCCCGCCGGCTGCTCCGGCTTGGGCTTGCTCGTCTTCACGCGCGTTCCCTCGTTGCCCTTGCCCTTGCGCTGCTCCTGGACGATGCGAGCCTTGAGCTCGCGGTCGCCCGACGAGGACACCCAGGCCAGCGAGACGCTGGTCAGCATGAAGATGGTCGCGCACACGGCCGTGGTGCGCGTCAGGAGGTTGCCCGCTCCCCGACCGCCGAAGACCTGCGTCGTGCTGCCGCCGAAGGCCGCGCCCATGCCGCCGCCCCGCCCTTGCTGCAGGAGCACCACGAGCATGAGAAAGCAGCAGACGAGGATGTGAAGGATGTCGAGGAGAGTGGTGAGCATCGGGGGGGACCTCGGGAGACTAGCGCGTCGCGAGCGCCTCGGCCGCTCGCGCGATGGTGGCGAAGGAGGCCGCGTCCAGGCTCGCCCCGCCGACGAGCGCGCCGTCGACGTCGGGGCAGGAGAGCAGATCGCGCGCGTTGTCGGGCTTGACCGAGCCTCCATAGAGGATGCGCGTGCGCGACGCCAGCTCGGCGGAGGAGCCCCCCAGCCAGCTGCGGACGGCCTGGTGGACCTCCTGCGCCTCGGCCGGACCGGCGTTCTTGCCCGTGCCGATGGCCCACACGGGCTCGTAGGCGATGGCGACGGTCGCGGCGGCGATCGCGCCCAGGAACGCGCGCACCTGCCGCTCGACCACCTCGAGCGTGCGGCCGGCCTCGCGCTCGGCGAGCGTCTCGCCGACGCAGACGATGGGCGTCAGCCCCGCTTGCAGCGCGGCCGCGGCCTTCTCGGCGACCAGCGCGTCGGTCTCTCCGAAGAGCTGCCGCCGCTCGCTGTGACCGACGATGACCCAGCGGCACCCGGCCTCGACCAGCATCGGCGCGCTCACCTCGCCGGTGAAGGCGCCGCTGGGCTTGGGGTGGAGGTTCTGTCCGGAGATCCCCACGCCCGAGCCGTCGCACTCGTGCGCGCACGCGGCCAGCGCCGTGAACGGCGGCCCGATGACCAGATCGACGCGGGGCACCTCGCGCGCGAGCTGCGCGACGGCGCCGGCCAGCTCGACGCCGGCCGCGCCGCCGAGGTTCATCTTCCAGTTGCCCGCGATGAGCGGGCGGCGAGCGGCCTTCACGCCGACTCCCCCGTCCGCAGCACCTCGATGCCCGGCAGCTTCTTGCCCTCGACGAGCTCGAGCGAGGCGCCGCCGCCGGTCGAGATGTGCTTCATCTTCCGGGCGACGTCCTCGCCGGCCGCGTGCACGGCCGCCGCGCTGTCGCCGCCGCCGACGACGGTGAACGCGCGCGAGTCGGCCATGGCGCGCGCGACGCCGAAGGTGCCAGCCGCGAACGGCGCCTTCTCGAACAGGCCCATCGGGCCGTTCCAGAAGATCGTCTTCGCGTCGGCGAAGCGCTTGGCGAACGCGGCGACGCTCTTCGGGCCGACGTCGAGCGCCATCTTGCCCGGCGGTATCGCGTCGACGCTCACCGTCTCGGCCTCGCCGGCGGTCGCCTCGGTGCTCGCCGCGACGACGACGTCGACGGGCAAGAGCACCTGCACGCCCTTCGACTCGGCCTTCTCGAGGATGGTGCGCGCCAGGGCGAGCTTGTCGGCCTCCACGAGCGACTTCTGCATGTTCTTGCCGCCTGCGGCGAGGAACGTGTTGGCCATGGCGCCGCCGACGACCAGCGCGTCGACGCGCTCGAGCAGCGACTCGACGACGGCGATCTTGTCGCTCACCTTCGCGCCTCCGAGCACCGCGACGTACGGCGCGTCGGGGGCGGTGACGATCTTGCCGAGCGCCTCGATCTCCTTCTCGAGCAAGAACCCACAGCCGCGCTCGCGATACAGCTTGGCCAGGCCGTGGACGCTCGCGTGGGCGCGGTGCACCGCGCCGAACGCGTCGTCGACGTACACGTCGGCCAGCTGCGCGAGCTCGCGGCAGAAGGTCTCGTCGTCCTTCTCCTCCTCGGGGTGGAAGCGCAGGTTCTCGAGCAGGCACACCTGCCCGGCGCGCAGATCGAAGACGACCTTCTTGGCCGCGTCGCCGATGCAGTCCTCCGGCAGCGTGACGTCCTGGCCGAGCAGCTCCGCGAGGCGGAGGGCGCACGGCTCGAGCGACAGCTTGGGGTCGGGGCCCTTCTTCGGGCGCCCGAGGTGGCTGGCGCACACGAGTCGCGCGTCGCGCTCGATGGCGTGGCGGATGGTGGGCAGCGCCTCCTTGATGCGCGAATCGTCCGTGATCTTGCCCCCCTCCATCGGGACGTTGAAGTCGACGCGGAGGAAGACGCGCTTGTTCTCGATGGGCAGATCGCGGACGGACCGGATCCCCTCCAGCGGGTTGGTCGCCATGACGGACCTCGCTCAGAGCTTGGAGGCGACGAGATGCGTGAGCTCCACCATGCGGTTGGAGAAGCCCCACTCGTTGTCGTACCAGGAGAAGACCTTCGCGAACCTGTCGCCCATGACCTGCGTGAGCGTCGAATCGAAGATCGACGAGTACGGGTCGCCGATGAAGTCGCCCGAGACGAGCGGCAGGTCGACGTACTCGAGGATGCCCTTCATCGGCCCGTTGGCGGCGGCCCTCATCGCCTCGTGGATGGCCTCCTTGGTGACGGGCTTCTCGGTCTCGAGGGTGAGGTCGACGAGGCTGACGTCCATCGTCGGCACGCGGATGGCCTGGCCGTCGAACTTGCCCTTGAGCTGCGGGATGACCTCCGCGAGCGCCTTGGCCGCGCCGGTGCTCGTCGGGATCATGTTCACGGCCGCGGCGCGCGCGCGCCGCAGGTCGCCCTTGCGGTGCGGGATGTCGAGCACGGCCTGGTCGTTGGTGTACGAGTGGACCGTCGTCATCAGGCCGCGGGCGATGCCGAAGCGGTCGAGCAGGACCTTGGCGATGGGCGCCAGACAGTTGGTCGTGCACGAGCCGCACGAGATGACCGTGTGCTTGGCCGCATCGTAGGCCTCGGTGTTCACGCCGAGGACGATGGTCACGTCGTGGTTCTTGGCCGGCGCGCTGATGATGACCTTCTTCGCGCCCGCGCTCAGGTGCGCGCTCGCCTTCTCCTTGTCGGTGAAGAGGCCGGTCGACTCGATGACGATGTCGACGCCGAGCTCCTTCCACGGCAGCTTGCTCGGGTCCTTCTCGGCCGTGATGCGAGCCTTGCTCCAGCCGAAGTCGATCGCCCCCTCGAGCGCCTTGGCCTGGTGCGGAGCGCGGCCATGGACGCTGTCGAAGTTGTAGAGGTGCGCGAGCGTCTTCGCGTCGGTCAAGTCGTTGACGGCGACGAGCTCGAGGTCCTTGACGTGATGCTCGGCCATCGCGCGCACGATGCAGCGGCCGATGCGGCCGAACCCGTTGATGGCGATCTTCGTCGGCATGGGGGGAATCGCTCCTTGTCTGCTCGGGGTGCGGGAAGGTAGTCCCGCACCCACCTACAGGCAAGGTCCGAGCCCAGCCGTTCGGACGCCGCTGAACGGTTGACCCAAGGGCCGCTCCGCCCTTGGCAACGGAGGGCCGGCCCCCGGCTGCACCCCGCACGAAGCGAAGGAGCCGGGGGCCGGTGCATCACGTCGTCACTTCGTCTTCGTCACTTCACGATGAGCGGGAGCGAATGGCTCCAGTCGCCTTCGCCCGCCTTCGGCGTGACCGGCCTGTAGCGGAACTGCACGCTCGCGCCGGGGGTCAGCCCCGTGACGATCGTCCTGGCCTGCATCGTTACCGGCTGGGTCACCCAGGTCTTGCCGCCGTCGGTGCTGTACTCCCATTCGTAAGAGGCCCGCTGCCCCGCCGACGGGGCGACGAGCTTCGCCGAGCCCGACACCGCGCCGGGCAGCGCGTCGAAGACGCGCGGTTTGCGCACCGCGGTCTTGCGAACCGCGATCCCGGAGCTCTCGATGATCGAGATGGCATTGTCCGGGCTCGCGTCCGCCGTCGCCTGCACGTAGCCCCTCAGCTGCTTGAGCAGGGTGACGAGCGCGGTCCGCTTCTCTTCGCGGACCGCGACCGTTCCCTTCGTGCGCGCCTGCACGGCGGTCTGCGCGGTGTGCAGATCGCCGATCGCCGCCGTCACGACCGCAAGGCTCGGAACGGGCGTCGTGAAGGCGGGGTTGCCGGTCATCCGCGCCACGACGTTCTCCGCGTACGTGACGAGGAGCTCGACTTGCGTCGGCAGCTTGAGGATGGCGAGCGGCTGCTGCGTCTTGTTCTTGGTCGTCGTCATGATGAAAACCTCCGGGTGAGATTCGGTGCTTCGCGTGTCTCTCGTCTTGCTTCGCGTTCTTGGTCTCTCATTTCACGTCCTCGAGCTCTCATTTCGCGTCCTTGGTCTCCGGCTTCGTGTGTTTCACCTCCGACTTCGTGTTCTCGATCTCGGACTTCGCGTGTTCGATCTGCGACTTCGTGGGAATCCTCCTTCGGCTACGAAGTGACGACTCGGACTTCGCGTCCCACGACTCGAGCTTCGCGGGCGAGGACTCGGTCTTCGCGTCCCACGACTCGAGCTTCGCGTCCGATGACTCGGACCTCGCGTCCGAGGACTCCATCTTCGCGTCCGACGGCTCGAACCTCTCGCCCGTGAGCGTTCGGCCGTCGGGCACGTGCGTGTGCTTCGCCTGCGTCGATTCTCTCGCGTCGGGGGAGCCCGTCGTCCTCGCGTCCTCGCGTCCTCGCCCTGTTAATGGTTGCAAGTCACGCTCGTCACGCCACCCGGGCGCGCGAGCGACGGGGCGCGGGGCGCGATTCCCGAGCCTTCTCGGGCGTTTGCGGTGCGCGAAGCAAGGCGCGCGCTCGGATACGATTTCCGGGCGCCGCGCAGCCCCGTGTCACGACCGCATTGCGTCATGCGCTCGGGAAGCTATGCGGGGGGGGCCTCGATGCGCGCGTTCCTCGAGATGCTCGGCAATGGCCAGTCGCTCGCGGATCTCGAGCAGCTCGCGCCCAGGCTCGCCCCGGGAGAGCTCGACGCGCTTCGCGCAGAGGGTTTCCTGCAGCCGACCGGCACCGCGCGCTTCGAGGAGCTGTCCATCCCCGACGTCATCCGCGCGATGCGCGCGCTGTGGGGCGCCGCCAGCGGCGGGCTCCGCACCGCCGCGACGATGAGCCATGCGCCGATGCCCCTCGGCTGGTTCGAGATCGACGACGAGCCGTGCGAGCTCGTCCTCGTCGCGGACGACGCGCACGCGATCGAGGCGGCGGCCCGGCGGCGCGCGCGAGCCCTGGTGCTCGTGCCCACCGACCGCGCCGTCCCGCCGGAGCTGCGCGCGCGCCACGGCTCGCGCGCGCGCGTGCGCATCGTCGTGCTGTCCGAGTGCCTCGGCGCCCGCGGCGGACGCGTCTGCCGCGTCGACCTGCCCGTGCCCATGGCTTCGCCGCTCCCGCCGCGCGCGCACCCGTCGCCGGTGGCGGCGGGACATTCGCCGGGCGCGCGATCCACCCAGCGTCGCGCGCCGATCTTCGAGGGCGCCACCGCGTGGGAGCAGCTCGCGTTCTTCGGCCTCGACAACCACACGATCCTCGTCCACTTCGAGCGGCGCAGCCGCCGGCTGACGGCGCACGATCTCGGCCTCGCCGGCAAGGTCTCGCGCCGGCAGTGCGTCCCCTTCGAGATGCTCATGGCGTTCTGCGAGAACGACGGCTGCCTGAAGACGCGGCGCTTCGGCGGCGCGCAGGCGACCAAGACGACGCTCAGCCGCCTTCGCAAGAAGCTGAAGGAGGCATTCGGCATCGAGGGCGATCCCTTCTTCGCGTTCAAGCCGGGCACGGGATGGGCCGCGCGCTTCCGGGTGGGTGACCGCGAGGACGAGATGGAGCGCGAGTTGTCGCCCCGCGCGCGAGCGACGCTGGAGCGGGCGGGGAAGCTCGGGCGCCGCTGAGGTCGCGCCGCTCGGCCCTGGCCCCGCCGCCGCTACGAACCGCTGGGGGCCGGCTTGGGCGGGCCGCCGAAGATGCTGGCGACGCGGCGCTTCTCCTTGCCGGCCCTTTCCTTGTCGGCGTACGTCGGGATGATGACCTTCTCGCGCTTGGGCAGCTCGCGTCCCTCGAGCACGGCCGCGATCTCCTCGGCGTCGAGCGTCTCGCGCTCGATGAGCGAGTTGGCCAGGCCGTCGAGCTTGTCGCGGCTCTGCGTGAGGAGCTCCTTCACGCGCACGTATTGCCGCTGCACGATCGCGCGCACTTCCTGGTCGATCTCCTGGGCGGTCTGCTCGGAGTAGTCCTGCGTGCGCTGCCCGTAGTCGCGGCCGAGGAAGATCGACTCCTCCTTCTTGCCGTAGGCGAGCGGCCCGAGCTTCTCGCTCATGCCCCACTCGCAGACCATCTTGTGGGCGATCTCGGTCGCCTTCTCGATGTCGTTGCCGGCGCCGGTCGTCATGCGGCCGAACATGATCTCCTCGGCGATGCGGCCGCCCAGGGCGACGGCGATGCTGCTCTCGGCCTGCTCCTTGGAGAGGTTGTGCCGATCGTCCTTGGGCAGGTACCAGGTGACGCCGAGCGCGGGGCCGCGCGGGATGATCGTCACCTTGTGCACCGGATCGTGGTGGGTGATGAGGACGCTGATGAGCGTGTGGCCGGCCTCGTGGACGGCGGTGGTCCGCTTCTCCTCGTCGGAGATGACCATCGAGCGGCGCTCGGTCCCCATGTAGACCTTGTCCTTGGCCAGCTCGAAATCGGCCATGCTGACCGCGTCCTTGTCCTGACGCGCGGCGAGCAGCGCCGCCTCGTTGACGAGGTTCTCGAGGTCCGCGCCCGAGAAGCCCGGCGTTCCGCGCGCGAGCACCTCGAGGTCGACGTCGGGCGCGAGCGGGGTGCGCTTGGCGTGAACGCGCAGGATCTCCTCGCGGCCGCGCACGTCGGGGCGGGGGACGGTGATGCGGCGGTCGAAGCGGCCCGGGCGCAGGATCGCCGGGTCGAGGACGTCGGGGCGGTTGGTCGCGGCGATGATGATGACGCCGTCGTTCGACTCGAACCCGTCCATCTCGACGAGCAGCTGGTTGAGCGTCTGCTCGCGCTCGTCGTGACCGCCGCCGAGGCCCGCGCCGCGGTGGCGACCGACGGCGTCGATCTCGTCGATGAAGATGATGCAGGGCGCGTGCTTCTTGCCCTGCTCGAACAGGTCGCGCACGCGGCTGGCGCCGACGCCGACGAACATCTCGACGAAGTCGGAGCCCGAGATGCTGAAGAAGGGCACGCCCGCCTCGCCGGCGATGGCGCGCGCGAGCAGCGTCTTGCCGGTGCCCGGCGACCCGATGAGCAGGACGCCCTTGGGGATACGACCGCCGAGGCGCTGGAACTTCTTCGGGTCCTTGAGGAAGGCGATGATCTCCTCGACCTCGTCCTTCGCCTCGTCGATGCCGGCGACGTCGGCGAAGGTGATCTTGTTCTGCGAGTCGCTCAGCATGCGAGCCTTGGCCTTGCCGAACGACATGGCCTTGCCGCCGCCGGCCTGCAGCTGGCGCATGAAGAGGAAGAACATGATGCCGATGAAGAGCATCGGCAGCAGCGTCACGAGCGTCGACGACCAGAACGGTGTCGTGTCTTCCTTCTCGAAGAAGACCTGCAGCTTGTCGTTCGGGTTGTGGCCCGTCGCCGGGTCCTTCTTCTGCAGGTCGTCGAGCAGCGCCTGGTCGGCGAGGGGACCGAGCGTCTCCTTCTGGACGTTCTTGCCGTCCTGCACCTGCGTGAACGTGTACTCGTGGTCCTTGATGTGGACGTCGGTGACCTGACCCGAGTGCACCAGGGCGACGAACTGGCTGAAGCTGACCTGCTGCTTCCTCTCGCCCGGCTGCAAGACCTGCCAGATCGCCAGGAACATCACGATCAGCAGGACCCAGAGCAGCAGTGTCTTGTGCGATTGCTTCACGTCGACCTCGGTGGCTGTGCGGCGGCAGTGGAAGGAGGAAGGGCCGGCTGCGACTTCAACAATTTACTACGTACGATGCGTAACATCGAGGATCGGTCGCTTCCAGCGCGAGGACGGCAAAAAAGTCACACCCTCCCCGGTCCGGCCCCAGATGCGGTCCCAGGTGCGTCCCATGGGGCCGTCGTACCAGGTTTGTCCGATGGGGCCGTCCCACGTTCATCCGAGGGGCCCCCGGCCCCATCGGGGAATCGTTTGCTCGGCGTGGTCGAGGCTGACTGGTCGGCGAGCCGGCAGAGGTGCTCGACGGCGCGCGGGCTCAAGCGTTCCATCATCGGCAAGAGCTCGTGCCGCACGCGCGTGCGCAGAAACCGGGGATCGCGATTCGACGGGTCGAGCGTGTGGGGAATGTGGTGCCGGGCGACGTGCGCGTCGATGTCGGCGCGGCGCGCGCGATAGAAAGGCCGGATCCGGTCGCCGTCGCGCGGTGGGAGCACGGCCAGCCCGCGCGGTCCGGTGCCCCGCAAGAGCCGGATGAGCAGCGTCTCGGCGCGGTCGTCGGCGTGATGGCCGGTCGCGATGCGATCGGCGCCGACCCGCGATGCCGCGCTGCGCAACGCCTGCCAGCGGACGGCGCGCGCCCGCGCCTGGAGGTTGCCGCCCGGGGCGACGGTCACGCGCGTACGGGCAAAGGGCACGTCGAGGGTGCGGGCGAAGCGCTCGGCGAGGTCCAGCTCTGCGGCGGCGTCGGGGCGAAGGCCGTGGTCGATGCCGTGCGCGAACAGGCCGAAGGCCAGGCGCGAGCGAAGCCCCGCCAACACGTGCAGCAGGGCCATGGAGTCGGGGCCGCCGCTGACGGCCACCAGCACGCGCGAGCCGCGCGGCGCGAGCGCGTGCTCGCGGAGGGCCGCGCGTGCGAGCGTGATGAGCGTCGGCGGGTGCGTTCGCGGCATGCCGTCCCCCGGTCAGTCTAGGCGACTCTTCGGCGGCATCTCAGGCGAGCTCGAACGACTTGCATAGCTCGATGTGTCGCCGGTCCAGGCCGTCGCGTCGGGGCGCGGCCGGGTAGCCGAGCGAGCAGCGGTCGGCGGCGGCCTCGAAGTGCGCGCAGTCGTCGCAGGCGAAGCGGAAGGCGAAGCGCGCGGCCTCGTCGCGCAGCCGCTCGTCGACGGGGGTCCTCACCTCGCGCTCCCGCCCCCTGCGCGACGGCGCTCGAGCGCGACGACGGTCTCCACGTGGCTCGTCTGCGGGAACATCTCGAAGGTCACCAGCGAGCGCGCCTCGTAGCTGCCGGCGAGGATGCCGAGGTCGCGCCCCAGCGTCTGCGGATCGCACGAGACGTAGACGACGTGGGCCACGCGCGAGGCGGCCAGGCGCTCGGCGACGGCGCGCGCACCGGCGCGCGGCGGATCGAGCACGACCAGCTTCGTCGCGCCGGGCCAGGCGTAGGCCTCCGCATCCGCCTCGACCACGCGCACCGACGGGGACCCGGCCCCGCGTGCGGCGAGGTTGGCGCGCGCGGCCTCGCACGACTCGCGGTTCGCCTCGACGAGCACGAGCTCGCGCACGGCGCCCGCGAGTACCACCGCCAGGTTGCCGGCGCCCGCGTACAGCTCGACGGCCTTGTCGACGCCGAGCTCGCGCGCGAGCGCGCCCACGTGCTGCACGAGCGCCGCGTTGACGCGCTCGTTGGCCTGTCCGAACCCGCCGGGGGCGAGCCGCAGCGGCCGATCGTCGGCGCCGGTCGTCCACGGCGTCGGATCGCCGACGGTCGCCGGCCGCGAGGCATCGCCGAGCAACACGCGCGCGCCGGCCAGCTCGCGCGCGGTCACGGCCTGCTCGAGACGCGCGAAGCACGCGGCCGCGAGGTCGCCCGTCCAGCGCACCTCGAGCACGGGCAGCCGATCGACCCCGAGCGCGAGCTGCACGTCACCCCGCCCGCGCGAGCCCTCGAAGAGCGATGCCAGGCGCCGCCGCGCGCGCTCGAGCGCCGGGTCCAGCACGGCGCAGACGTCGACCTCGACCGGATCGTGCGTCCTGGCCTCGTGCATGCCGACCGAGAGTCGACCGCGCTCGCAGCGGACGTGCAAGCGGGAGCGCGCGCGGTGGGCCAGCGCCTCGGGTGCGCGGTGCACCTGGACGGCGAGCTCGCGCCAGCGCTCGGGGAGCGCAGCGCGCACCTGCTCGGCGTGGGCGCGCGCTTGCGCCTCGGCCGAGAGGTGCATCCAGTCGCAGCCACCGCAGCGGGTCGACCACGGGCACGCGGGCGTGACGCGGTCGGGCGACGGCGTGACCACCTCGAGCAGGCGGCCGCGCGCCGGGCGACGGGTCAGGTCTGCCTCGGCGCGCACCACGTCGCCGGGCGCCGTCTGCGGGACGAACACCGCGCGCCGCTCGCCGTCGACCTCGACGTGAGCGACGCCGTCGCCCCCGGGGGCGAGCGAGCCGATGGTCGCGGTGAGGTGCATGGGGCGCGGCACGGGAGGAGGGGACGATGGCACGGGGGAGGGGAGCTGGCGAATCCACGTCCTCCTCACGGCGCGCACGCGTACACCGCGTACCCGCCGACCGCGTCGTTCGGCCCGAGCGTCGACGCGGTCGTCCACACGACGACGACACGCGTGTCGCTGGCGGCGACGGCGACGTTTCCGTCGCGCACGGTCGCCTGCGAGGGCACGCGCGGGTCGTCCGACAGCAGCACGCTTCGCAGGTACGTCGGCGTCGTCGACGCGTGGTCGTAGACGACCAGCGAGATCGAGCCCTGCTGCTCGACGGCGAACGCGACGCGATCGCCGTGGAAGACGACGTCGCCGCCCGCCACGGCGCCCTTCCCGGGGGGCGCGAGGGCGCCGCTGGCGGCCGGCATGCCCGAGCCCAGGTCCATCGCGCTCCAGGTGAGCGGCTGCTCGCCGGCCGGCGCGTTGGCCAGCACGAACGCGCGCCCTCCCTCGCTGTCGAGGGCCCCCCAGCTCCCCGTCAGCACGTAGGGCGATGCCAGCATCGCCGGCGAGGGGCCGAGCTGCAGCCGCAGCGTGGAGTCCCCCGCGCCGGCATCGACGGGCATGCCTGCGTCGAGGGACATGCCAGCGTCGATGGGCATCCCGGCGTCGCTCGCGACTCCGCTGCCGGCGGCGAGCAGCGCGATCATCTTGTCGGTGGCGTTCACCTGCGCCAGCGCGAGCGGCGGCGCTCCGCCGAACGGGGTCGTGCCGGCCTGCAGGCCGAGCCCGGACAGGCCGGCGAGGTGCGCCCCGCCCTGATCGACGTACGCGAGCCATCCCGAGCTGGCGCCGACCAGCACGAGCGCGTGCGCGTTCGACAGGCGCGGCTGCCCGCTGGTGGTCGGGTTGAAGTGGCCGCCCGGCATCGCGCGCCCGCTCGCGTCGACGGGGTACGTGTCGATGCCGGACGTCGGCTGGCTGCAGGCCGGTCGCGCCGACGCGACGACCCCCGCCCCGCCGAAGTAGCCCAGGCCGACCGCGTCGCTCTCGTCCTGGTTCGGGCACTGTCCCGGCAGCATCACAGGCTTGCCGAGCGTCAGCCCGCCGCCGGCGTCGATCGCCGCGAGCGTCACCTGTGCCTGGCCCTGCAGCTGGTCGTACTCGCGGTACGCCACGAGGAAGCCCTCGTCGGTCGCCACGACGGCCGGCGCGCTCGCGACGTCGCTGCCGCTCAGCTCGAGCGGATCGCCGAGCGGCCCGGCGCCTACCAGCTCCATCGAGCAACCGGCGCCGAGGTTCGGGTTGCCGTTGCCCACGACCGGCACGCAGCGGGCGTCGACGCAGCTCTGGGACGGGGGGCACGCGCCGGTGGGCTGCTGCACCCCGCTGATCTGGATGGTGACGTCGCGCGCCTTGCCGACGTCGACGACCGTGCATCCGGTCCCCACCACGCTGCAGTCGGCGGCGCGCGCCGCGGCCGCGAACGCGTACGACCCCTTCTTCAGGTCGCCGATGGGCGGCGGGCTCGTGTTGCCCTTCTGAATGGCCACGCGCACGACCGACCCGGACGCGGGGATCCCTCCCGCCAGCTGGTCCGGGGAGGGGCACGCCCCGGGCAGCACGCCGATCTCGACCCAGTCCGCCTGCGCGGCGACCGCGCCGGGCAGGACGACCTCGAAGCTCACCTTGGGGTTGCCCTGGCACTGCGCGCCGACCGACGCCGCCGCAAGCCCGGCGAGGAGCACCGCCCGTGCGGCTCGTCTCATCAGGGATGGTTTTCGCGTACGGTCGCCGTCTGATCTTCGAGCACGATCGTGCTCACCACCTTCGATGCGTCGCCCCAGACGAGCTTGATCCGGTGCGAGCCGACGCTGGCGTTGCGCCGGACGATCGGCGAGGGGCCGAGCGCGTTGCCGTTGTCGATGACCTGATCGCACCCGGGGAAGCAGATGATCTTGAGCGTGCCGCTGCCGGCGGACTCCGTCGACGCGCTGGCCGCATGACGCCACTCGTGCGACTCGTGCGAGGAGTGGGTCGGCGGCGCGGCGGGCAGCGAATTGACGTTCGTGCTGGGGATGACGCTTGGCGCCGTGGCCGTCACGGTCGCCGCCGGAGGGGCCGTCGTGATGGGGGTCGGCGCGCGCGGCGGCGGGGCAGGCGTGTCGGCCGCGATCGTCGCGGCGAACGCGCTGCGCGCCGACGCGAAGGGGCCGTTCGCTGGACCCGCCTGCGCCGGGGCCGCGGCCTTGGCCGATGCGGCCGACGACGAGGCCCTCGTCGGCGACGATGCCGTGCTGCGCGTGATCGCCGTCAGCACCACGATGAACGCCGCCAGGCCGAGGGCCGCCGATCCGACGGCGACGGCCCACACGGGCACGCGCCGCTTGAGCGCTTGCGCGGTCACCGTCGGCTGATCGTTGCGCGACGGGGGCGCGAACAGCCGCTGCATACCCGCGGCGCTCGTGGCCGCCGCGACCGGCGGAGGATGCGTCATGGGCGCCGGGTACTCGTTCGACATGCTCGCGCGCAGGAGCGGCTGCGGGTACGCCAGGTGGGCCTCGGCCGCCACGGCGGTGCGCGTCTCGTCGCCGTCGAGAGGCTCGGTCACCGGCGCGGGCGGGATCACGGCGGGCAGCGGCGCCGGCGGGACGGCCCGCGACGGCACGGCGCGCGGTCCGGCGGCGATCGCCGCCGGAGACGCCGCGTTCGTCTTGGTCACGCCCAGCGGCGGCAGGCCCGCGGCGGGCAGCGGCGCGGAGGACCGCTGATCCATGTCCGGGATCGAATCGCTGACGATCGTGTCGCCCACGTCGTCGAAGTCGTCGTCGAAGCTCGCCCCGCTCATCGACGGCCCCCGCGGATCGAGCGGTGCGCCACGCGGAAGAGCGAGCGTCGGAGGATCGTCGCTGCGGGACGGGTCCGGGCGGCTCGCGAGCGGAGCGCGCGGCGGAGGCGCCGGGGGCGGCACGCTCGACGCGGGCATCGCTCCGAGGCGCAACGTCTGCTTCGCGCTCTGGACCGGCTGCGCCGGTGGCGGTGCGACGGCGGGACCGGGGGGAGGTTGCGGCCGGGGCGGCTGCGCAGCGGCCTGCGGGTGCGTCGGTTGCGAGGGCTGAGAGGGCACCGCCGGCATGCCCGCGGCCGGCCGCGGAACGGCGCGGCCGGTCGCCGGCTGGGACGGCTGCACCTCGGAGTTGAAGGTGAGGATCGATCCGTCGTCCGACTGCCAGGGCGAGGGCGGCATGCCGCCCTTGATCTTGTCGATGTCGATCGTCTGCGTGACCTCGGCGGCCCAGCGCAGGTGCGCCTCGCGCTTCTGGATGCGCTCGCCGAAGACCGAGACCATGTACGACGCCACCTCGTCGCTCGCGATGAACAGCCCGCGTCGCATGAGCAGCGACTGAAGCGCGCGCGAGAACTCGCGTGCGGTCCGGTAGCGCTCGTTCTTGGTCTTCGCGAGCGCCTTCATCACGATCTTCTCGAGGTCGATCGGGTAGCCACGCACGATCGTGCTGGGGCGCGGGACGTTGCACTCCTGCACCTTGGCGAGCGTGTCCAGGTCGCTCTCCATGCGGAACAGGCGCTGGCCCGTCGTCAGCTCCCACAGCACCACGCCGAGCGCGAACACGTCGGTGCGCCGGTCGATCGGCTCGCCGGCGACCTGCTCGGGCGACATGTACGCGAGCTTGCCCTTGAGCGTGCCGGCCCGGGTGTTCGCCATGCGCGAGCTGAACTTCGCGATCCCGAAGTCGACGACCTTCGTGTTGCCGTCGTACGTGACGAACAGGTTGTGCGGAGTCACGTCGCGGTGCACGAGGCCCAGCTTCTCGCCGTTCTTGCCGAGCAGCTCGTGCGCGGCGTGCAGCCCCTCGGCGGCGTCGGCGATGACGCGGCACGCGATCTCGGGCGGCATCGGCTGCCCGAGATCCTCGGTGCGCCGCATCACCTCGCGGAGCGGCTCGCCGTGCAGGTACTCCATCGCGATCCAGTACGTGTCCTCGTGCTTGCCGAGCTCGAAGACCGTCGCCACGTTGGGGTGCGAGATGCGCGCGGCGACGCGCGCCTCGTCGAGGAACATGTGGACGAACGTCTCGTCCTCGACCAGGTGCGGGTGGATGCGCTTGATGGCGACCCACTTCTGGAAGCCGCCCGGCCCGTCCATGCGCGCGAGGTGCACGCTGGCCATGCCGCCGACGCCGATCTCGTCGACGACGCGGTAGCGGCCGAGGAAGTACGTCCCCCCCGTGAAGGCGGCGCGTTGGGCGGCCGCCTCGGGGTTGCTTCCGCTGCCGCTGGACGCGGGGCCCGGGGGCGGGAAGGGGACGTGGGCGCGGTCTTGCGGCACTCGGCTCTTCCCCTCCTCTCAATGCACCTCGACGCGCGCCGCCAGGACGCTGACGTCCTCGGTGGGGCGCGTGGCGAACCAGGCGGCGGCGCCCCCCGCGGCCAGCGCCGCGCCGCCGATGACGTACGGCCAGGCCGTGCTCCAGAACCCGCCCGACGAGGCGCGCACCACCGCCTCGTCGCGGTGCAGCGCGGGCACCGGCTGCAGCGGCGAAAGAGGCGGCGCTTTCGCCGGCGCCGGCGGCACCACCACGGCGACCGGCTGGCTGGCGACGCGCACCTCCTTCTCGGCGATCGCGAGCTGGTTGTCGTGCACGTCGCGCGCCTCGATGCGGATCGTGAGCTTGGCGCCGGAGATCGACATGCGCGAGGGCACGTCGAAGTGCAGATGGCTGCCGGGCGGCGAGGCCTGCTCGAACGCATGGCCCGCCTGATCGTCGCGCGCCTCGAAGGTCACCGAGTCCACGAGCGCCGTGCGGGCGGGGGCGAGCGTGACGTCGACGCCGAAGGTGGCCCCGGCGTCCACCTCGTCGGGCACTTGCGCCCCGATCGTCAGCGACCCCACGCGCACTTGCGCGCGGCGCGCCTGCGACGCCACGGCCATGGCCTTCTTCCCCGCCTCGGGCGGGACGAGGAAGCCCGGATCGAGCAGCGCCGCATTGCGGAACGCCCGGTACGCCGACTTTTTCTTGCCGGACACGGCGAGCGCAGAGCCCATGCGCACGTAGGCGTCCACGACGTCGTCGTGGGCGAGACCTCCCGCCTTGATCGCGTCCTGGAACAGGCGCGGCGCGATGTCGAAGTCCGCGTCGTCCCAGGCGGCTCGCGCGCGCTTCAATGACGCCGCGCCGGGGGGCGAATCACTCCCCGCGGAAGATTGCGCGTACACGGGACCCGCCGACGCGGCGATCGCGACGAACACCACGCCCGTGCGCACGACTGCCGCACGCGAAGGCGATAGACTTCGCACCGTACCCGTCAGGGTATCGGCCGCGCCTGGACGGCGCAAGCAAGCGGTCGGCCGCCCCGGGTCTCTCCGATGGGGCTCCTGCCGTTTCCCGTTCTGTCCGATGGGGCCCCGGCCGTTTCCAGGTCTGTCCAATGGGGCCCCGGCCCCATTGGGGGTGGTGTGGGCGGCTGTGGGGTCATGGGAAAGGTTGCGCGGGTCGGCCTCGCTGGAAGTAGAAGCGGAAGGTGCCGGTCAGGTGTCCGCGGCACGGGGGCGGAGGACCGGATCCCCCGGAGCAGATCTCGCGCGGATCGGCCAGGTAGAGGTCGAAGCTGCCTTCGATCAGGCGCTGGGCCGCGTTCGCTTCCGCGGGATTGCCGTCGAACAGGCTGGTGAACGTGATCGTGCTCTGTCCGACGCCGCCCGATGCCGCGCCCCCGTCGGCGGCGGGCGCAGCGTCTGCCGACGCGTCGGCCCCGGTGGTTGTCGCAGCGTCTGCGCCAGCTGCGGCGCCGGCATCGGCTCCGCCGTCGGCGGTGGCGACCGGCGGACATGCCGGCGGGGTGCCGGTCAGCGTATTGCACGTGCCTGCGTCGGGAGCGACGCCCGAGCAGGCGGCGACCGCAGAGAGCGCGACGTTCTGCGTGCGGCAGGTGCGCTGCAAGTACAGGGCAGCCGAGACGATCGACGGGTTCGTCACGGGCGTGACCGGCATGCCGGGCGGGACGACGCTCGGCGGCAGCGCGACGACGAGCGGCTGGCCGAGCAGCGAAGGACGCGGCGTGCCGTCGGGCGCCGGATCGCCGCGCACTTCGTGCAGATCCTCCACGGTGACGGTCAGGCCGTCGCTGAACGACTCGTAGTCGCCGCCGTTCTGGATGCGGATCTGCAGCTGGGGTCCGTTCTGTTCCGGCACCGCCGCGAAGAAGTTCGGGTGCAGGTCGAAACACCCCGACCAGCAGTCGGTCACGTCGAGCTCCCCGGTGCACGTGCCCGTCCCGTTGCCGAGCGAGCAGCCGGGCGCGAGCGCTGCGGCGAGGGCCGCTGCGAGCGCGCACCCCGCCAGCCTCGGGAGAGCTCTCACGCGGAACAACGTAGCGCGTGCGCCCGGGGCAGGTCACCCTCGCCCAGGACCTCGGCGATTCGCCCGCCCCCCAGAACGCGGTCGTCCTCGTAGAGCACGGCGATCTGGCCGCGCGTGACCGCGCGCACGGGGCCGTCGAACACGGCCATCGCGCCACCCCGCGTGTCGGGCGCGACGAGGGCTGCGTCCCCGTCGTGCCGGTAGCGGACGCGCACGTGAGCGCGCGTCGGCAGCGTGACGCCCTCGGCCAGGGCCAGCTCGATCAGACGCGCGCCGCGGGCGAGCAGCGCGTCCGGGCCGCCCAAGTGCACGGTCGCGCGCTCGGCGTCGATGCGCGTCACGAAGGCCGGCTTGCCGAGCGCCACGCCCAGGCCCTTGCGCTGACCGATCGTGAAACGGTGCACGCCTTCGTGAATGCCCACCTGGCGACCTCGGTCATCGACGATGGGCCCCGGGCGCACGCGGTCGCGCGCGCGACCGGCGACGAAATCGCCGTAGGCGTGCGCGCCGCCGCCGACGAAGCACAGCTCCTGGCTCTCGCCCTTGCCCGCGCCGGGAAGCGCGCGCGCGACCGCCTCGGCGCGAACCTGCGCCTTGGTGGACTCGCCGAGCGGGAAGACGAGCCGCTCGAGCCAGGCGCGCGGGGAGGCGTACAGGAAGTAGCTCTGGTCCTTCGCGCGGTCGGTGCCCATCGCCAGGCGAGGCACGCCGCGTTCGTCGCGCACGATGCGCGCGTAGTGGCCGGTCGAGACGTACGAGGCGCCCAGGCGATCGGCGAGCGCGAACAGCTCGGCGACCTTCACGCCGCGGTTGCACGCCGTGCAGGGGCTGGGCGTCTCGCCGGCGAGGTAGGCCTCCACGAACGGCTCGACGACCGATCGCGCGAAGACCGCTCGGCGGTCGAAGGTGTAGTGGGGGAAGCCCACGGCGTCGGCCACGCGCCGCGCGTCGTACTGGTCCTCCGGCGCGCAGCAGCGGCCCTCGGTCGACCCTTCCGCGTAGTCCCAGAGGTGCAGCGTGACGCCGACGACGTCGTGACCGGCGTCGTGCAGCCGCGCCGCCGCGACCGACGAGTCCACGCCGCCGCTCATCGCGACCAGGATGCGCTCGCGTCTGGACATGGGACCGGCGGCCGGCACTTACCACGTTCGACGCAACCGCGCCCGGATGGCGGCCGATGGGGGTGTGTCGACCAGGAGACCGCACCCATGAACATCGGACGCCACGAAGCTCGCATCCCACCACCCGCCGCCGCGGACGCCGGCGCGCCCCGGCCCGCGGCCACGCACACGGCGCCGGCCGGCGCCGCAGGCCCCGGTGTGCCTTCCCCGTTTTCGCTGCTCGTCCGCGAGCTCGGGCACGCGGTGTCCCGCGGCGAGGCCGTCATGCGCGGCGCGCTGGGCGTATCCGGTGCGGCGGGCGAGCTCGGCCCCGCGGAGCTCATTGCGCTGCAGGCGGGGGTGTATCGCTACAGTGAGGCAGTCGACCTCGCGGCGAAGCTGATCGATCACGCGACAAGCGGACTGAAGACGGTCGTGCAGGGACAGTGACGTCGGCGGCCGGGATGTCCTGCACGGGCCCCGGCGACGGATCCGGTGCTCCATACGAGACGTCGCATCCGAAGTAGGTGCCCGCAGCCATGAAGAGCAAGAGCAGGAAGCGAGGTGAACGACGACGCATGGCTCGTCGGATCGCCCCGGTGCAAGCCTCGTTCCCCCGCTCGGCTCACAGCTCACCCCCCTTGCGCAGCTCGCGCGCGATCGACTCGATCGCGCGTGCGTGCAGCCTGCTCCCCCACGACTTCGACAGGCCGAGCGATGCCGCCGCCTGATCGAGCGTCTCGCCGCCGAAATAATGGCGCTCGACCAGCGTTCGTTCCTGCTCGGGGAGCGCGGCGACGATGCGCTTCACGTGCGCGAGCAGCTCCTGATCCGCAAAGAGATCCTCGGGGGTGACCTCCCGCCCCTCGGGATCGACGTTCTCGCGTGGGGCGGCGGACATCGTGCCGACCGCGATCGCGGTGGCGATGCCCGCGAGGTAGGCGGTCAAGCGCCCGTCGGCCGCGTCGGCGGTCGTCGCGGGGCTCGCCGCGTCCTCCTCGTCGTACGCCGCAAGCAGCTGGTCGCCGGCTTCGACGCCGCGCAGCTCGCGGTACACGCGGCGGGGCAGGTTCCCCCACTGGCGCACGCCGTCGATCATCGCGCCCTTGATGCGCATGTTCGCCCAGCGACGGAACGGTACGCCGTGCGACGGATCGTACGTCCGAGCAGCTTGCAGCAGCCCCTCGCGCCCGAACGAGCGGAGATCGTCGAGGGTCACCGACGTCGTGATGCGCCGGCCGAACTGCCGAGCGACGACGTCGACGAGATCGAGCTCGGCGTGAAAGCGCGCGAGGACCTCGGGAGAGTCGGCGACCACGCAGCGACGATCGGCGGCGACGTGCGCGCATGTCAAGAGCATCCCGAGAGACGGAGGGGGCATGCGTCCGCGCGAGGCTTCCGATCGGGGGCCGGCGTTGCTAGCGTGCGCCACCCCGATGGGAGGCGAGACCGACGACAAACGGACCGGCGAGCCACCCGAGCGCGGGGAGGCCACGACCGGGGAGTGCGGTCCTCCCTCGGAGCGGGCGGGCGATCGCGTCCGCTCGGCGTGGCGAAGCTGGTTGTCCGCCCTGGCCACCGACGCGGAGGCGGCGATGGCCGCGGCGTTCGCGTACGAGTCGCTCCCCGACGACGGTCGCGACGCCTGGCTCGACGCGCTCGAATCGGACGCGCCCTGTCTCGGCGTGCCGACCGTCGCGCTGTACGCGCCACTGCTCGCCGTCGAGTCGGAGGACGCACGGCGGGCGCGCATCGAGGCCAAGATCGCCGGCGACCGCGACTCCGCGCCGAGCGTCGCGGCGGGGGCGGCGCGTGCGCTGCGCGGCGTGGGTAGCGACGGCACGCACGCGTGCATTCTCGTCGCACCCGTGTACCTGGATTTCGTGCAGGTGCTCTGCTGCCGCTACACGCCCGGAGGCGGCTTCGTCACCGTGCGCCACGACCCGCTGCGCCACGCGCGCGAGCTCGGTCCGATGGGCGAGGTCGACGGCGTCGCGGTCGAGCCGACGCCGCTACGGGTGGTCGTCGAGGAGCTCGCGCACGCCATCCTCGCCGACAAGCGCGAGCAGCGCTCGACGCCGGCCGCGCTGGCCTCCTTCGCCCATCTGTTCGCGCCGCACCTGGAGGACGAAGAAGACTCGACGCCGTGATAAGAGTTTCGCCCACGCGATGCCCGACCAGCTGCAACGCCGCTGCGGAACGTGTGCCCGCTTCGTGCGGGTCATCGAGGAGATCGACGACACGGGAGAGGTGAAACGGTCGGGCACCTGCCTGCTGGGAGTGTGGCCCTCGCCGCTCTACGACACGAGCACGTGCTCGCAGTGGGTGCAGCGTGGGGAGTTCAAGCCCAGGCCGCAGCCGGCGCAGCGTCGTAGCCGGCCGCGGGCCGAGCGCGGGACCACGGCCCAGACGGGCGTTTGGACCGAGCGCGAGCCGCTCGATTTGCCGGAGGATCTGCTCGAGATGGATGCCGACGAGTTTCGCAGGGTGCTGGCCGCGGTGATCCGCGACGAACTGGGTGTGGCCGAGGTCGAGCTGGCCGGCCGATGGGAAGGTGGCGAGGTGATCCTGAAGCCCGGCCGTGACGGCATGCAGGAGAAGCGCATCCCCATCGATTCGCTGTTTCACAAGGTCGTGATGATCCGTGACAAGCTGCGCGTGCTCGAGCAGAAGATCAACAGCCACCCCAAGCTGGCCGATGACGAGAAGGTCCAGCTCCAGCAGTACGTGACCGGCTGCTACGGTTCGCTCACGACGTTCAACGTCCTGTTCGCCGACCGTGAAGACCAGTTCGTGGGCCAGAAGGGCGATGACTAGCGCCGCGGCCGCGCTGCTCGCGCCGCTGCTCGCCGCGGCCTGCGCCGGCACGCCCGCAGCCCCGGCGAGCGCCCCGGCGCCTCCCGGCGTGTCGACCGTCGCAGAGCACTCGCCGGTCGAGTTCGATTTCGACTCGCTCGACGAGCGCCCGGTGAGCGCCGAAGCCATGCGCGGCAAGCCGACGGTCCTCACGTTCGTGGATACCGGGAGCCTGCCGGCGCAGGCGCAGGTCGACTTCCTCGTGGCCATGGCCAAGCACGACGGCGGCAACGTCAACTACGCCGTGGTCGCGGTCGAGCCGTCGGCGAGCCGCGAGCTCGTGGAGCTGTACAGGAAGGCGCTCGGGATCCCGTTCCCGGTCGCGATGGCCGACGCGCAGACGATCGAGGGGCGCGGCCCGTTCGGCGACGTGAGCGCCGTGCCCGTGACGGTGATGCTCGATCGCGCCGGCCGGCCGGTCTGGCGCGTCGACGGACGCGTCGCCAAGAGCGCCGAGCTGCGCAAGGCGCTGAAGGGCTTGTAGGCGCCCGCGCCGCCCCGCGCTCAACCGAGCCGCTTCACCAGCTCGGGCTTCATCACTTTGCCGACGGCGTTGCGCGGCAGCTCCTTCATCAGGACGACCTGCCTGGGCGTCTTGTACCCTGCGAGCCGCTCCTTGACGAAGCCGCGCAGCGCGTCCTCCCCGCACTCGGCATCGCGGCCGTCGCGCGGGACGACGCACGCGACTACGCGCTCGCCCCAGGTCGCGTCGGGCAACCCGACGACCGCCACCTCGGCGACGGCGGGGTGCTCGCGCAGCGCCTCTTCGATCTCGAGCGCGCTCAGCTTGTACCCGCCGCTCTTCAGGATGTCGACGCTCGTGCGGCCGAGGATGCGGAAGTAGCCGTCGGGATCGCGCGCGACGGTGTCGCCGGTCTTGAACCAGCGCTCGTCGCCTTCCACGACGAACGCTTCGCGCGTCGCGTCGGGCCGCTCGTGGTAGCCCGTGAACACGCTCGGTCCGGCGATCCATAGCTCGTCGTCCTCGATGCGCGTCTTCACCGTCGGCAGCGGCAGGCCGACCGTCCCAGGGCGGCGGCCCTCCGGGTCGAGCGGGTTGCTGGTGCCGACGCCGATCTCCGTCATCCCGAAGCGCTCGAGCGGGTAGGCGCCGCCGAGCTCGCGCCAGCGCTGCCCGAGGGTCACCGGCAGCGCCGCGCTGCCGCTCGTCACCAGGCGCAGCGCGCGCGCGGAGGCCTCCCGGCGCGCGCGCGTCGCGGAGTCGGCCGCGTCGAAGGCGGCGAAGAGCTTCGCGTGGATGGTCGGCACCGCCATGAACACGCTCGCCTCGCCCATTGCATCCCACGCGGTGCGCGCCTCGAAGCCGCCGAGGAAGCGCGTGGCCGCGCCCGCCGCGATGGCCGGCAGCAGCGCGATGGCCAGCCCGTGCATGTGATGGAGCGGGAGCACGTGCAGCAGCACGTCGTCGGCGCGCCAGCCCCACGCTTGACCGAGAACGGCCTGCTGCACGGCGAGGTTGCCGTGCGCGATGACGGCCCCCTTCGGCTTGCCCGTCGTGCCGCTGGTGTACAGCTGCAGCGCGGGATCCGCGTCGTCGATCTCGGTGGGGATGGATCCGCTCGCACGGGACGCGAGGAACGCATCGGTGAGCAACACCCTTCGCTCGGGCGCGAGGAACGCGATGCGCGGTGCCAGATCGGGAGAGGCGAGGACGGTGCGCACGCGCCCGTCGTCACAGAAGTACTTCGTCTCGGGCGGCGGGTGCAGCGGCGAGAGGACGACGACGGCGCCCCCCGCGCGAAGCACGCCGAAGAAGCTGGCCAAGAACGGCGCCCCCGGCGAGACGAGGAGAGCGATTCGTTCGCCCTCCAGCGAGCGTCGACCATCGAGCAGGGCCGAGGCGACGCAATCGGCGGCGCGGACGACGTCGCGCCAGGTGGTCGTTCCCGCCGCGTCGTGGACGGCGGGGCGGGCGTCGTCCGCGCGCGCCATCCAGCGCGCGATGAGCGTCGAGGAGCCAGAGGCCATGAGGCGGGATTAGTCGCCCTTTGCGCGTCCGCGCAAGTTTTGCCGATGGCGAAACCGCGACGGCCGGAGCCGCCCTCAACACACGGTCGCGCCGGAGGGCTGATTCTCGGCCGAATCGACGCGCACGCGAGCGTTGGCACGTCTGGTGGATGAGCACCGCGCAAGACCAGCGCGGAAGCCGCCCTCGATTCGGGGGAGCGCACGGGCGGCGGATCGGCGGTGAGCCCACCGCCGACCGTGGCCGGCGCTCGTCCACTGGAGGTTCCATGCGATCCCATCGCCCCGTCCCGATCTTCGTCGCCGTGCTCGTCGGCGTCGTCGCCTACTTCGCGGCGACGCGCGACGCGCGCGCCGTTCCGAGCTTCGCGCGCAAGTACCAGACGAGCTGCCAGACCTGCCATACCGTCTTCCCGGCGCTGAACCCGTTCGGCGAGGCGTTTCGCCGAAACGGCTATCGCTTCCCGAGCCAGGGCGGCAGCACCGACATGGACCAGGTGAAGGGCGCCATGATCCCGCTCGGGCAGGACGAGTACAAACAGCTGTTCCCGAACGCCGTCTGGCCCGACAAGATCATGGAGGCCGTCCCCCTCAGCCTGATGGCCAACGGGCAGGTCGCGATCAACATGCCCGGCTCGGACGCGCAGTCCGCGGCGGGGAACGCGTTCACGTGGGGTGGGATCGAGTCCGAGTTCCACCTGTTCGCGGCGGGCGCATTCAACAACACGCTCACCTACTTCAGCGAGGTGACGCTCGACGCCAACGCAGGGACCCTCGACGTCGAGCACGCGTACCTGCTGTGGAACGACATCGTCGGCCCGCGGCACTTGTTCAACCTGTGGGTCGGGCGGCTGATGAACCCGTCCCTGACGAGCTTCGGCCTCCACAGCTCCTATCTGAACGACACGAACATGCCCGGCATCTCGATCGCGGGTCTGTACAATGGGGGCGCGGCACCCGTCATCGGCCCCACGGCGCACCCGGACGGCCTCGAGCTGAACGGCATCGCCGGTCACCGATTCGACTACGCGCTCGGATGGCTCGCCTCGTCGACCGGTGGCGGTCTGCTCATGCCCGACGCGGAGGACGTCTACGCGCACGTCGGCGTCAAGATCGGCGGCATGTCGCTGGACGGCGAGGGACCGTGCGGCGCGATGCTGCCCGATCCGATGAAGCCGTGGGCCGAGACGTCGCTGACGCTCGACGCGTACGCGTACAGCGGCATGACGATGTTCGACAACGGCACCGGCGCGAGCTTCTCTCCGGCCGTCCCCGTCGCGCAGACGGATCGGTTCGCGGCGATCGGCGGTGCTGCGCGCGGCTACCTCGGGTCGCTCGAGATCACGGCCGGTGCCCAGTTCGAGCACCACACGCAGCCGTACATGGGTACGGCCGGATCCCCCGGCGACGCCACGCAGACGCCGCCGATCCCGCCCACCAACGGCGTGCCCGACGGCGCCTCGGCCAACTCGGTCGTGGGCTACGGCGAGATCGACTACGTCGTCTACCCCTGGCTCGTGCCCGGCGTGCGCGCCGAGTACACGCGCATCGATCTGAACGGCGGCTCGCCGAGCCTCGACCCGCGCAACGGCAACTACGCCAGCCTGTTCCGCGTCGTGCCGGGCATCGCCACGCTCGTCCGTCCGAACATCCGCGTGATCTTCAGCGGCGACCTGGAGACCGCTTACGGGCTGCCGCCGGTCGGAAACTGGGGCGCGGCGGGCGGCACCCTCGTCCCGAACACGTTCGACTCGAAGACCGGCCGCTACGCGCAGAACAAGCTCGAGGCCGAGCAGATCGCAATCACCGCCAACGTCGCCTTCTGAGGAGAGTCAGCCATGAACGCATTCAAGTGGGCCGTCGTCGTCACCTCGTTGCCGCTGGTGATCGGTTGCGAAGAAGCATCGGGGCAGTGCACGCGCGCGATCAGCGCTCCCGGGGCCCCGCCGCCCGCGGTGGCCGAGGTGACGGAGTCGGCGGCGCCCGCGGCGGAAGCCGACGTGCCCGCACCGGCGCAGTCGAGCGCCGCACCCGCGTCGAGCGCCGCGCCTGCGGCGAGCGCGGTCGCGGCCGCCCCGGCGGGCTCCGGCGAAGCGGCGCCCTCCTCCTCCGCGAGCGCTCCGGCGGCGACCGCGACCCCGCCCCCGCCGCCGCAGAACCTCACGATCGAGGGCACGCTCACCGCGACGCCGGCGCGCGCCGCCGCCTACGACGTCGTGTACCTCGCCGATGCGCCCATCGTGCCGACGCGCGGCATGAAGGCGCTCGTCGACCAGCGCTCGATGGCGTTCATCCCGTACGTGACCGCGATCGCGGCGGGCGGCACGGTGACGTTCCTGAACAGCGACCCGTTCCCGCACAACGTCTTCTCGCCCAGCGGGCGGAAGTTCAACATGGGCATGCTCAACCAGGGGCAGCGGCGGTCGATCACCCTTCGCGAGCCGGGCGATTACGCGCTGCTCTGCAACATTCACCCGGGCATGCTCGGTCACGTCTACGTGGCCCCCTCGAGCTACTTCGCCGTGTCGGACGCGCACGGCCACTACGCCATCAAGGACGTGCCCGAGGGGACGTATCGGATCGCGGTCTGGGCCGGGAAGTTCTCGGCCGAGCCGCAGACCGTGAAGCTCCAGGGCGCGAACGCCACCATCGATTTCGCGCTGCACCGGTGAGGCTCGCAGTGGGTGCCGGAGGAGGTTGTGACATGAAGACGACGAGCATCGTGAAGGCCGCTGCGGCGGCGCTGGCCATCGCGCTCTCGCTCGCGGCCTGCCAGGCGGACCGCATCAGCGACTGTCCAGCGAAGGCGACTTTGACGAACGGGGCCGCGTGCTCCGACGAGGGACTGCAGTGCCCGTACGACATCACTCAGACGGCATGCGACGGAACGACCAGCACGGTCTCTTCCAGCTGCCTGTGCAAGAGCGGGATCTGGTCGTGCCCCGATTCCTGGCAGTGCGCCGTCGATGCGGGCGACGGCGGCGACGCCGCCGCCCCCCGGGACGCGTCGGCGGACTGAAGGACTCGCTTCACCGAAAGGAAGAACAAGCCATGCGTGCGCTCACAGTGACCTGCTTCACGTTCGTGTTGTTGGCCGCGACCACCGGCTGCAACAAACCCGCTTCGCGCGACGATCAGGGCACGACCTCGCTCATGCCCGAGACGCCCCCCGCCGCACCGACGGCGACGGTCCCGACGACGCCCACCGTGGAGCCGTCCGCCGCGGAGCCGCCCAAGCCCGCGCAGCAGCACGTCGAGCTGCAGATCGCCAGCGTCGCCAACACGATGACGTTCGACAAGACGTCGCTCAGCGTACCCGCTGGCGCCGAGGTCCACCTCGTCTTCAAGAACAACGCGACCATGGGCGTGCTCCCGCACAACTGGATGCTCCTGATGCCGGGGACCGAGGCCAGCGTCGCGGCGGCCGGCCTGAAGCTCGGCGAGCAGGCCGGCTACTTCGACGTGCGCGACAAGGACATCCTCGCGCACACGCCGCTCACGAAGCCGGGCGACAGCTCCGAGGTGACGTTCACCGCGCCCGAGCAGCCGGGCAAGTACCCGTACATCTGCACCGTGCCCGGTCACTACATGATGATGAAGGGGACGCTCACCGTCACGCCGTGATCGACGGCCACCGAGAGCGGTTATCCTCGCCGGCATGGCCCACTTCCGACCCGCCCGGCGCATCACGGCCTGGCGCAAGCTCGCGCTGGGCACGTGGAGCGCACCCTACGGCCCCGCGGCCTATGGTGTCCTGGATCTCGAGTGCGAGCGGGCGCTCGACTGGGCGTCGCGTGCACGGAGGGCTAGCGGCGAGAAGATCTCGCTCACGCACGTCGTGGGGAAGGCGGCCGCGCTCGCGATCGCGGCCGCCCCGGAGGCGAACGGCTTCGCGTCGCTCGGTCGGCTCATGCTCCGCGAGACGGTGGACGTCTTCTTCCAGGTCGCGTTCTTCGACGCAGACGAGCGCGGCGCGACCGGCGGCGAGCGCGAGGCACGGCGCGATGCGAATCTCGCAGGCGCCAAGGTCAGGCGTGCTGACACGAAGGACGTCGTCTCCATCGCCCGCGAGCTGCGCGAGCGCGCTCAGGCGATCCGCGCGCGCGGTGAGGACGCGACCGTGCGCGCGGCGAAGCTGATGGGCGGCATGCCGGGACCGATCCGGTCGCTCGTCGCGCGCTTCGGCGCGTTTCTGTCGTTCGATGTCGGCTGGAACATGAGCCGTCTAGGGATCCCGTCCGACCCGTTCGGCTCGTGCATGGTCACCAACGTGGGGGTCTTCGGCATCGAGATGGCGTGGGCGCCCCTCATCCCGTACGCGCGCACGCCCATGTGCCTGACGCTCGGCGCGGTGCGCGAGGCGCCGACCGCGGTCGGGTCCGAGGTCGTCGTGCGCAAGCGCGTGTCCGTCGGCGTGGTCTTCGACCACCGCGTCATGGACGGTTACCACGCTGGCGTCATGGCCCGGCGCTTCCGGGAGATCTTCGCCGACCCGGACCGCGCGCTCGGCGATCCGTCTCAGTGGACGTCGCCGACGAGCAACGCGAATGCTCCGACCAGCACTTCCTCGGGCGACGCGCCGCCCTGACGCGCCGCGCCGCTCTTGTCGACGGCGAAGCCGTGATCGCCGAAGACGAAGAGCAGCGTGCGGGGACCGAGCGTGTCGGCGTGGCGCGCGATGGCTTCGGCGGCTGCGTCCCCGATGTCCGGCAGCTCGCGGAGCACTTGGCCGCGCGCGGCGTGCACGCGCGCCTCGACCAGGTCGAGCTTGTGGACCTCGCGAGGGCCGATGCGCATGCGGCGGACGTACTCGGAGGTGCGGCCGCGCGGCATGTCCGCCTCTGGATCGAGCGGTGCGGGCGCGCGCAACGCCTCGATGCCACGGGCGAGCGTCTCGAGCTGGCGCATCGTCGTCGTCGGCAGAGCGCTCCAGAGGAGGAGCTCGTCGGTCAGCGAGGCGCGAGCCCCGACCTTCGCCACCAGGCGCTCCTCGACGACGCGCGAGACGTCCCAGCGCATCCCGTCGACGAGCAGCAGCCGCATCGAGCGCGCGCCGTGCAGTCGGGCGATGCGCGCGGCGACGTCGTACGCATCGAGCACCATGCGGGGGCGCTTGGTCGTCGCGGCGAAGGTGGCGAACGCGTCGGCGTAGTTCCTCGCGAACGTCGAGGCGAACTCGTCACGCGCGTGCCGGGCGCGCGGGTCGTCGACGCCGGAGGCGACCGCGTTTGCGAGCGGCATGTAGGCCTCCGTGAAGAGGCGCTCGAGCGCTGCGAGCGGCTGCGGGCCGCGCGCGGCGGCGAGCTGCAGTGTCCAGGCGCGCCATGCCTCCTCGCGCTCGACGACGCTGGCGCCCGCGGTGTGCCGATCGACGAGCGTCGGCTCGGGCGCCACGGCGATCGGGGTCGGGGTCGAGGTCGAGGTCGAGGTCGAGGTCGAGGTCGAGGTCGAGGTCGAGGTCGAGGTCGAGGTCGAGGGCGAGGGCGAGGGCGAGGGCGAGGGCGAGGGTTCGGGCGCGGGCCTCGTCCCTCCGTCGAGGACCGGTTCGACGAGCAGGGCTTCGAGCGAGACGGGGTCGCCGTATCCGCCCGTGCACGCGTCGGTCGCGTCGAGCACGAGCGTCAGCGGCCGCTCGCGAGCGGCGGCCGCCAGAAAGCGCAGCACGACGCAGTCCTCCGGTTCGAGTGCGACCGAAGCGGCCGTCGCGGCGCGCAGCGGTCCAAGCACGATGGCGATCCCCTGGGCTCCCGCGCGCCGCGCGCGGAAGAGCTGATCGCTCAGCGCCGCATCCCGATCGCTCGCCGACGTGATGCCAGGCCCCGCCGCGCCCCGGGCCGCGAGCTCGCGCTCGATGGCCTCTTCGATCACTTCTCCCAGGCGCCCTCGTGCCGAGGGCCCGACGCCCTCGAGCTCGACCACGACGAGTCCGGCGTGCGTCAGCCGAGCGCACGCCGCATCGCGCGCCTCGGCGCTCTCGAAGCGCACGTGCCCGACGGCAGCTTCCGGGCTGGCCGTCGCCGTTTCCGTTGGGGCCGGGACCCCATCGGACAAACCAGGGACGGCCCCATCGGACAAACCCGGGGCGGCGAGGACGGCGTTCTGCATGGTCGCGTTCGTGTGTAGACGCGTCTGCCGGTGCATGGCCCAGTTTTCTGCGCTTTCCATGCGTTGACCGAGGGGGTGCGGGTGTTATGTTCGAGAGCGTTCCCTCTGCCGGGTTCGTGATTCGTCGGCATCACATGGATCCCGAACGACCACGAACCAGGGGGGCCATGACCGCTCGGTGAGCAAGCCGGGCCGCTCCGAAAGGATCGGATAAACTCGGAAGCCTAAAGCGCGGTCAACGCTCCCCACCTAGCCGTTGGCTAGGGGTTCATGTCGTCCGACACACGGCTCAGGCGGTAAGGAACGACCCATGCGGGCGGAGCTTCGACGAGAGGCGCCGCCCGCGCTCTTTGTGCTCGAGAAACGTGACGGCGGTGCCCTCGGATGCAACGATCGCGGCGTGACGCCGCTGCGAGAGCACCTGCTGGCGGTGATGGACCGCAAACACCACTGGGCCTACCCGGCGCTGACGCGTCCGGGGCTCGAGCGCGATCAGCTGCTGGTGCACTTCCGCCACGAGTATCTGGTGTACGTGCGCGACTTTCCCGTCTTGCTGGCCAGGGCCCTCGGGGTCGTTCCGCCGGTCGACGACGTGCGGCGCGCGCTCGCCGAGAACCTGTACGAGGAGCAGACGGGCGGGCTGTCGCGCACCGCCGCGCACCCTCAGCTCTTTCTGCGCATGATGGCGGGGCTCGGTTTCGACGAGCGAGTGTTCGCAGACGACGACGCGTGGCTGCACCCGGCGGCGCGGCGCTACCGCGACTTCCTGCGTGAGCGCTCCGCGGCCACGCCGTGGCAAGCGGCCGTGGCGCTGCTCACCATCTTCGTCGAGGGGAGCGTCAACGAGCGGGCCGAGCTCGAGGGAACGTTCGCGAGGCGGCGCGGCGAGGCCGCGGTGGCCGACCATCCGCTCGTGAAGTTCTACGGCTGCCCGCCGCAAGCGATGGAGCTGGCGCGCGCGCACGCGCAGGTCGAAGGGGGTCACCGCGAGGACGCTTGGCGCATGGTGCTCGGGCACGTGGGCGACGGGACCGAGCCCGCGGGCGTCGTCGCCCAGACGTGCGAGCAGGCGCTGTCGATGTGGCACGCGTACCGCGACGGCGTGGCGGAGCGCATGGGGCTGCGGCAGCAGGCGGCCTAAGAGCACGGCGAGCTCGGCGCCGGCGACGCTCGCGTTCGGCTGGCGCAGGACGTGATCGGCGGCGAACGCATGAAGTTCGCTCTCGCCGCCGTCGGTCTGCTCGGGGCGCTCCTCGTCTCGCTGCCTTGCTTCGCTCAATACGTGGTCGTGCAAGAGCAGGAGGGCCCGCCCGTGCCCGTCGAGGTCACGCCGATGGGTGGGTACGTGTTTCGCAACGGCGTCCCCGGTCCGGGCGGGGCCACGGACATCGGCGCCTCGCCTGCGTTCGGGGCAGCGGTCGACATCGGCGATTGGTACGGCGCCCGCTTGGAGCTGGCGTACCTGCTGCAAGGGACCGACGTCGAGTCCGAGCCGTATGCCGGCCCGGTTCAGTCGCTCTACGGCTTGACGCTGCACAACTTCCAGATCGGCGGCGAGTTCGACATCTTGCGCGGGCGCGTGCGGCCGTTCGTCGGATTCACGCTGGGCGCCGCCCTGTTCGTGCCGAGCACCGACGTGCCCGACGAGCTGTGGTTCGAAGCCGCCTTCGAGGGCGGCGCGAAGGTGATGCTCACGCATGCCGTCGGCCTTCGCGCGCAAGCCCAGTTGCTGGCGATCGTTCTCGACCCCACGAGCCGGATTTTCTGCGGCAACGGCTGTTACGTCCCCTCGTGGGGCAGCATGGGCACGACGCAGGTCGCGCTTTCGATCGGTCCCACGGTCGTGTTCTGAACGAGCCGGCTGCAGGCGCTCCGCCGCCGCGAAACTCGCCGCAGGGCGCGGTACCGACCGGAGGTCGATCATCACTCGAAGCCGAGCGTCACGTCCGCGCCCGCGTCGCTCACGCGCGCATCGACGAGGGCGAGCACGGTGCGGCGGCGCGCGTCGGCGGCGGCGACGACCGGACCGGGCAAGAGGGGCACGCCTGGCGACTCCTCGCCGAACACGTCGTGTAGCTTGCGCTCGTCGAGGCCGCGCAGCGCGCGCACGAACCCGCGCGAGAATCGCGCCATCCGGCGGAGCAGAGCCAGCTGGCGCGTCAGCGCGGCCTGCGGGGGAAACTCGTAGAACGCGCCGTCGTTGTCGACGAAGAGCACCTTGCCCGTCGCGCCGTTCTTCGCGACGTTGCCGCCGCTCCAGCGGTCCCAGTTCGCCGTGACGTAGTCGAATGCGATCATCGTGGAGATCTCGGCCGCAAGCGGGCGCTGGTCGTCCGGGATGCGGGCGCGGGGGTCCGTCAGCCACGGCTCCCACTTCGCGCGCCAGGCGTCGCTCTCGAGCGGGAGCACGCGGTACTGATCGATCCACGGCATGAGCGCGCCGCGAACGCGCCCGTCGGGATCCACGAGCGCCTCCTGCGCGAACCCTTCGGCGCCCCGCAATGATGCGGCATGGAACGACCGGGGCACCGCCCGCGGTACTTCGTCGAGCCCGAGCGCTCTCGCCAGGCGGTAGGCCGCGATCTCGCCCTTGTAGCGCCGGTCGCCGAGCGGAAGGCGAGAGCGCGGCTTGAAGACGGCCTTGCTGCCGTTCGAGAGCGTCAGCTCGAGCACGTACGAGGTGTGCCCGATGCTCTGGGCGCGCACGGGCTCGCCGCTCAGGAGCGGATCGGGCGACGAGGGCGCGTGCGCAGCCGCATCCGCATTCGGGGAACCGGACGCCAACGCCTGCGTGGGGACCGCTTCGGACGCAGTGGCCGCCGCTGCCGTCTTCTCGCCGGTCTCCGGCCGGGCGCGCGAGCACCCGGCCGGCGCGAGCAGGAGGCTACAGCACGCGATCGCGCAAGAAGCTCTGGATGCGCTCATTGACGAGCTCCGGCTGCTCGATGGGCGTCACGTGCGTGCCGTTCGAGACGAGCAGAAGCTCGCCGCGGGGTATGGCCTCCGCCATCGCGGCCGCGAGGAACGGCGGCGTGAACGTGTCGCGCTCGCCCGCCACGACCAGCACCGGACAGTCGATGCGCGGAAGCAGATCGCCGGCCGTGTGCTCGCCGGCGGCACGCAACATCCGCAAGAACATCGGGAAGTCCACGTGCGTCATGTGCGACAGGTACGGCAGCATGTCCTCGGCGTGGACGCGCTCGGGATCGATCTCGCCTGCCTTTAGCGCGATCTTGAGCGCGAGCTGCGGCGGCAGCCGGCTCCAGACGGCCCGAACGACGTCCGGCGCCTTCTGGGCGAGGGCGAGCAGCTTGGGCAGCACCAGCTCGAGCACCGGGATGCCGTGGAACGTGGTCGTCACGTTGCCGAAGCTCCCGCACAGCAGCACCATCCCGCGGACCTCGTCGGGCTGCTGCCGGTAGGCCTCCAGCGCGACCTGGCACCCCATCGAGTGCCCGAACAGCACGCACGGCGGATTGCCCACGTGGCGGCGCACGCACCCGAGGTCCTCGGCGTGCGCGGCAATGTCGATGCGGTCGGGGTCTGCCGGCTGGGCGCTCCGCCCGTGCCCTCGATAATGCCAGTGCACGATCGGCATGACGGGCGCGAGCGCGTCCCACAGGTACTTCCAGATGAAGCCGTCGCAGAGAATGCCGTCGCTCAGGACGGCGTGGACCTCGCCCGGCGCATGGCCGGCGGTCCGAGTGCGTACGAACAGCCGCGTCCCGTCGCCGCCGAGGGCGAACGACGGCGGGTCGGCGGCCGCCGATCGCGACCCGAGGGCGTCACCGCGCTGGGAGGGGGTCAGCCGCCCTCCTC
>Ga0080006_1117730_pt1 | contig 84349 bp, 76 predicted proteins | sample RS3BMetagenome_FD_69209 | JGI IMG/M metagenome (GOLD analysis project Ga0080006, IMG submission 69209) | Ferric oxide microbial mat and aquatic microbial communities from Rainbow Spring, Yellowstone National Park, USA - RS3B (SPADES... ... | reverse complement strand
CTGGGTCTCCACCCAGTAGTTGGGGCGATGGCGTCCCCACCAGCACCTCCGCGTAGCTCGCGCAGAGCGAGAAAGAATCCCCGCCCTTTAGGGCTGGGGAGAACGTCAAAAACTACTGCTAGCCATACCTGCTTGCATATGCCATCAAATTAGGTCACGGTTTTTCGCATATACGATAGCACCATAAGGGTCTACATCAAACCTACCTGCGATAGGCTTGCAAGTAGTTGACTTTCGGCATCTGGATCTACAACCGCATTTACTAGATAAGGGTTGTTGGAACGCAGTGCTGCCGTCAAAGCATTTGCAAGTTCTTTAACATTTTCTACAGTCGTAGCTTCCCATCCAAAAGCTTTGGCGATTTCAGCATAGTCTATATTCCTGTTAAATACCGTTGCACTTATCCTATCCTTGCCAAATAAATGCTGTTGGAAGTGTTTTACATCTGCCCAGCAGCTGTTGTTAGCAACCACAGCTACGAACGGAAGGTTGTGTCTTATTGCTGTATCGAGTTCGCTTAAAGCATACATAAATGAGCCGTCGCCGACAATTAAAACCGTTGGTTTTGTGGTTTTAGCTGCTTTTGCCGCTAAGGCAAACGGGACTCCTACCCCGACAGTACCGAGTGCGGTGGTCGTTGTTAAGACGGATCCTTCAGATGCTGCGCGAGCGAATGGAAGGCTCCACATTAGGATATCGCCGCCGTCTATGACTAATGTCATATCTTCATTTGGCGCTATCTGCGTCAGGGTTATAACAATGTCAGCTGGATGAAGTTTAGAAGTGCTTGATTTTGTATTTTCAACCTCCTGACGCCAAAATGATTCGCTTATCTGTACAGTAGATTTGGCATGTTCTACCCACTGTTGAGTATCAAGTCTTCCTATTAAATCAGCAAGTGCTTCAAGGCAGTACTGTGCATCCCCCTGCACAAATGCGTCTATTTTTCTTTTTGATATCGCTGCTTCTTGATCTATATCGATCATGATAATATGTGATTCTTCACTAAAAAGTGGAGGACCTCCGAATAACAGATTCGCATTCAATCGGCTGCCCGCAATAATTACTACGTCAGCTTGATTTAGGACTGCTGCCGCGTGGAAAATAGATCCCAAGCAGAGATAGTTGCTATCGGATATAATGCCTCTTGCGCCACTTGCGGTTACAGCTGGTATGTGGGTTTTACTACAAAAGCTTTCTATGTCTGCATGACTCCATAAAGTGCCGCTACCACATAATAACACTGGCTTTGAAGCACTGCGTATAATATTGGCGGCGTATTCTATTTGCTGATTGTCAACAAAGCGGTTTGATTTTGTCACCGGCATTTTAATTGAAGTTGTATTAACAGACACAGAATTTATGTCAGCAGAGACTTCGACGTACAATGGCCCTGAATAAGTTTTTCCTAGAGTTGTATAATCTTGTATAAATTGACATATACCAGCTATAGGGTCTTTTGTACTTATTTTGACGCAACGGCAACCAAGGCTTTTAGCGATTGCTTGCTGATCAATGTCGCCAACCGCACCAGTGCCTTCAGATTTGCTCTTGGTTCTTCCGGCAATTACAAGCATAGGAACATGCCCGGTTGCAGCGTCGACGATTGCGGTCGTAGCATGTGTAAACCCAGGTCCCGCAGTAATTAGCACAACTCCAGGATCGCCAGCAGCATAACTCCAGCCTAGTGCCATCTGGGCGGCAGACGTCTCGTGATGGCAGTCAACAACCTTAATATCTGTGTCAAGCAGTCCGTCTAGTACGCCTAAGGTGTGCCCACCAGGTACGGTAAAGATGGTTTGAATGCCCAAATGCTCTAGAACATAAGCAAATAGTTTACCGGCATGAACTATTTTCGGTGTTGAAAAAATTTCACTTTCCATTAAGTCCTCCTTAATAAGTTTGCTGCTTTAAATGTTTTGTATGAATACCTGTATGCGTAACAATAAATATCATAATAAGTGTGTAACATTGAGCGAGCGGGAAAATGGCTATGTCGTGCGGCTTTACTGCCGGGTTAAGAGTTTGGCAATTATCCGCATTTAGGGGTTTAGTCAAGAGGTGAGGTGTGAGTATGACATATATTGCTAGCTTGATAAATATTGTACTAACCATAATTGGAATACTTATTCTTGTAAGGGTCGTGTTTAGTTGGACCGGTATTTCACCTAGCAATAGTATTTATAGGACGGTCTACGATTTGACAGAACCGTTGCTCAGACCAATAAGGAATAGATTTGGCATTATTGGTGCTGTTGATTTTTCTCCTATGATATTGATGCTTATTATTTTTGTCCTGTCTCAGATATTAGGCGCAGTTGGGCTGTAGTCACCTTAGTTCGCAGACTCCTGATATATCAGTTGACTTGAGGTAGTTGCTGCACATCTGCACACACCTTCTAGTCTTGCAGCATCTGCTACGGCCCTTGCCACCATTTTGGCAACGTTTCGATTCAACGGGCTTGGTACAATATTAGTTTCACTAAGCTCGCTGTCGCTAACACATTGAGAGATTGCTCTTGCGGCAGCCAACTTCATGCCTTCTGTTATTTTTGTAGCGCCTGCATCCAATGCGCCACGGAAAATACCTGGAAAGCACAAAACATTATTGATCTGATTCGGATAGTCAGACCTGCCAGTGGCAATAATGGCAACCTTTTCACTTAATTGCTCGGGTCTTATTTCTGGTTCTGGATTTGCTAATGCGAAGACAATAGCATCTTTAGCCATGCGATTTACGGCTTCGGGTGATATAGATCCTGGGACAGATACGCCTATCAGGATATCAGCTCCTGCAACCACCAAATCAGGTGCGCCTTTTAGTCGCTCGGGGTTAGTATTTTCTGCGTACCACAACTTGATACCCTCAGATATGTCTGCTCTTCCAAAATAAATTGCTCCTTGTCTATCGCATCCAATAATGTTCTTGCAGCCAGCACTGAGGAGAATCTTGGTTATAGCTACTCCCGCAGCACCAGTTCCAACTATAACTACTTTTAGGGCTTCAAGTTTTTTGCCAACAATCTTAAGAGCATTCATGAGTGCTGCAAGGACAACTACTGCAGTTCCATGTTGATCATCATGAAAAACTGGAATATCTAGAGCATCCTGCAACTTTTGTTCAATTTCAAAGCATCGAGGTGCCGAAATATCCTCTAGATTTATTCCACCAAAACCAGGCGATAGTGCCCTCACTGTTTCTACAATAGCTTGCGTGTCTTTTGTAGCAAGGCATATCGGAAATGCATCAACTCCCGCAAATTCTTTAAACAACATGCATTTGCCTTCCATTACAGGAAGTGCGGCTTCCGGACCTATATCCCCAAGGCCAAGTACTGCTGTTCCGTCCGTTACTACAGCTACGCTGTTTGCCTTTGCCGTGTATTTGAACACTAAATCTTTATTGCCAGCTATTGCGCGACAAACCCTTGCCACCCCTGGAGTATACGCCTTGGATAGGTCATCTTGGGATAACAAAGGTACTTTACTATGTACAGCTATCTTGCCACCTAAATGCATTTCAAAAGTCAGATCTCTAACGTCTAGAAGATTTATTCCTGGTAGCTGTGAGACTCTTTCTATTATTGTTCTAGCGTGCGATTCGCTGGCACAATTTACTGTTATGTCTCGCAACACATATCTTTGCTCGCGTTTTATCTGGTCGACCCCCGCTATGTCTCCACCAGCCTCGCCAATTGCCGTTGTCAGGCGACCAAGCATGCCTACTCTATTAGTTATTTCAACTCGCAGTTTTATACTGTAGGACGGTGATGGTATGCTCATTGCTGTGCTTTCAAAATGGGATACTCCAGACTGTCATGAACAGCTATTTTTGAGGCCTCAATTATGTTGGTTGAAACACCTATGGTAGTCCAAGTTCTATTTTCATCGCCTGACTCAATGACAACTCGAACAGCAGCCCCAGTCCCCATGCTTTCGTCAAGCACCCGTACTCGGTAATCCAAAAGATTGACCTTTTCAAGATGCGGGAAAAATGGAACAACTGCTTTTCTTATTGCTGCATCTAGTGCATTTACTGGCCCATTGCCGTCGGCTGCAGTGTGTATTATCTGATCGCCGACCTTGACCTTAACACTTGCATCAACCACTGTTTCAAGAGGTGGCTGACTAATTACAGACACTGCATAACTTAGAATATCGAACGGCCTGACATAACCAGGACTTGATCGTCTTATTATCAACTCAAAAGAAGCTTCCGCCACCTCAAATGTATATCCAGCCATTTCCAACTCTTTTACACGCTTAGAAACTGCTGCTGCTGTTTGTGGATCAATATCTATGCCCAATTCTTTGGCTTTATATATTATGTTGGACCTGCCGCCAAGCTCAGACACGAGCACCGTTGGCGAATTGCCAACTAAAGACGGGTCAACGTGTTGGTACGCATGCGTTGACTTCATAATGGCGCTTACATGCTGTCCACCTTTATGAGTAAAAGCTCTTTTGCCGACATACGGAAGTGCTAAATTAGGGTGTACATTTGCTATGTCATCTACAAAGTGCGATAAGGCTGTTATTTTCGAGAGTGAATTATCGGGAAGTACTTTTATGCCCATCTTGAGCTCGAGGTTGGCGATTATTGTCAATATGTTAGCATTCCCGCATCTTTCACCATAGCCATTTACCGTGCCTTGAACCATCCTAGCTCCAGCATTTACGGCAACCAAAGAGTTTGCTACAGCCAACCCTGCATCATCATGGCAGTGTATGCCCAGTTTGTCTCCAACCCGTGAGTAGGCTGCTTTAACGCCTTGTTCTATTAGATCAGGGAGACTGCCACCGTTTGTATCGCATAAGCATATCCAGTCGGCACCCGCTTGTGCAGCTACCTCAATGCATTCTAATGCGTAATTGCTGTCTTCTTGAAACCCGTCAAAAAAGTGCTCCGCATCGAATATAACTTTCCTTCCATGCTGCTTGAGATAAGCTACAGAATCTCTAATCATAGCTAGATTTTCGGTTCGGTCCACTCGAAGTACGTTCTTTACTTGCCAGTGGCTCGATTTACCCACTATGGCTATGTACTCTGTATTTGCAGCTAACAGGTCTCTTAGATTTTGATCTTGTTCACATGTTATATGAGCTCTGCGTGTGCTTCCAAAAGCTACCAGTTTTGCATGTTTTAGCTGCTCATGTTGCATTTGTTCAAAGAATGCGGTGTCTTTGGGGTTTGCACCTGGCCAGCCGCCTTCTATAAAATCAAACCCAACGTCGTCCAGCTTACGGGCTATTTTGATTTTGTCTTGAAGCGAGAATGCGACGCCTAGGCCTTGGGCTCCATCTCTAAGGGTTGTGTCATACGAATAAATTCTCTTCTGATATTCCATATCAATTGCTCTCACCTCTTAACTCTTCTGAAATAAGCTCAGCCATCTTTCGGCATCCGACAAGTTGAGAGTCTGGGCTAGCAATGTCCTTGGTCCTATAACCTTTTGCAAGCGTACGCTCAACCGCGCTTTCTATGTCGCTTGCTATATCATCTCTACCAAAGCTGTACCTTAGCATCATTGCTGCACTCAAAATTGCGCCTATTGGATTGGCTATATCTTTGCCAGCAATATCTGGTGCTGTGCCATGCACAGGTTCATATAGCCCTTTCGTCGAGTTACCAAGGCTTGCCGATGGCAAAAGGCCTAGAGATCCTGTAAGCGCTGCAGCCAAGTCAGTCAAAATGTCACCAAATGTATTCTCAGTAACTACTACGTCATATGTTTTTGGGTTAAGCATTAGTTTTAAGGCAAAGGAATCAACAAGCTGGTGCTCGACTTGAATGTCTGGGTACTCTTTCGCTATGTCATTAACGGTATCTCGCCAGAGCCGTGAGCTTTCTAATATATTTGCCTTGTCAACTGAGCAGAGCTTTTTCTTTCGACTTCTGGCTAGCTCAAAGCTCTTCCTTACAACTCTTTCTATTTCATTACGCGTGTAGACTAGGGTATCAACTGCTTTTTCATCAGTTCGGTATTTGGGCTCTCCGAAATATATTCCTCCAGTTAATTCACGAACAAAAAGTATGTTTGTGCCGCGTACCGTATCTGGCTTAAAGGGCAAAATGTTGAGTAACGAGTCTCTTGTCACTATAGGACGCAGATTTGCATACCCTCCTACAACTTTACGTAAATCCAACAAACCAGCTTCGGGTCGCCGCCCTGGTAAGTTATCCCATTTTGGTCCGCCGGTAGCGCCAAGTAGCACAGCATTTGCATTTTCACATGCTTTACGAGTTTGCTCTGGAAACGGGTCTCCGAACTTGTCAATAGCAAAACCACCTATGGGATATTCTTCCCACTTTATAGGGGTTCTGTACTTACTGCATGCTTGCTCAAGCACCACAATCGCAGCATTACATACTTCGGGTCCTACACCGTCTCCCGGAACCACCACAAATTCGATTGCATTATTTACCATATGACAGACCCTCGTCCATTACTAAACATATTTGCGCTAGCGGCGTTTTACTTCTTAGATTGTCGCCTAAGCTGTAGCGGTTCTTCTTTCTCCTGTAAGTAGCTTGTTCAGTGCTGCTATATAGGCCTTAGTTGATGCTACAAGTATATCAGTATCGGCGCCATGCCCATTATAGATTTGATCGTTGTACTTAAGTGTTAGCGAGACGCCTCCTACCGCGTCTTCACCTGGCTCAATTGCACCAACTTTATAATCAACCAACTCGGCTTCAACGCCAGTGGCCTTTGAAATTGCCTTAATTATGGCGTCAATTGGTCCGTCGCCGCTGGAAGCACCTTCAACTTGATTATTATTTTTGTCTCTTAGTATTACTGTTGCCATGGGCAAACTTTTATTTCCTGTTGTGACTTGTACAGTATCTAGGATCCAGTGCTCCACTGCTTGTGGTACATGATCGGCTATTAATGTTTCCAGATCAAGATCAGTTACTTCCTTCTTTCTATCTGCCAATGCAAGAAATGCGTTCCACGCTTTCGTAAACTCTGGTTCTTCTAGGTGAATTCCAAGTTGCTTTAGGCGGTGTCTAAAAGCATGGCGTCCCGACCTTGCTGACAGGTAAATTCTTGACTCCTCAAAGCCGACATCTTGAGGTTTCATTATTTCGTAATTTATCTTGTCCTTAAGTATTCCATCTTGGTGAATACCTGAGGCATGCGCAAATGCGTTTGCCCCTACTATGGCTTTGTTCGGTTGCACCATTATGCCGGTCAATTGTGATACAAGTCTTGAGGTCCTCATTAGCTGTGTTGTGTCTATGCCCGTGTACAAGCCAAAGAAATCTTTTCTAGTGCGAATTGCCATTACAACTTCTTCCAAGGAGGTGTTCCCAGCTCTTTCTCCAATGCCATTAATTGTGCATTCAGCTCGCCTAGCACCTGCTCGTATGCCGGCAAGTGTGTTGGCTGTTGCTAGCCCGAGGTCATTATGACAATGTACTGAAAAGATTGCCCTTTCTGGGTGACGTACATTCTTGATTACGTACTCTATGAGTGCTCCAAATTCCTCTGGCATGCAGTATCCCGTTGTATCCGGGATGTTTATTACTGTAGCTCCTGCATCTATGACTCTTTCTACCGTTTCTACAAGATAATCCCTATCTGCTCTACCAGCATCTTCAGGAGAGTACTCAACTTCTTCACACAGTTCTTTTGCATATTTAACTGCTTCCACTCCTCTCTTAAGGACCTCGTCTCTTGTGAGTTTGAGCTTCCTCTCAATGTGTATGTCAGAAACCGAAAGAACTATATGAATTTGCGGCCTTGCCGCATCCTTTATAGCGTTCCAAACCGCATCGATGTCTTCTTTCACTGCCCTAGCCAGGGCAGTAATAACAGGACCTTCAATTTCACGCGCAATGCGTTTGCATGCCTCAAAATCGCCAGGTGAAGAAATTGGAAACCCTGCCTCTATTACATCCACACCAAGTGTAGCTAGCTGGTGTGCTATCCTCAACTTTTCTTCGGCGTTCAGATGTGCGCCAGGCGACTGTTCGCCATCTCTTAACGTGGTATCTAGAATGAAAACTCTATTTGGGTCTTTCCGCGCAATTTCTACTTGAGATTCGTTCATTTACCTTCACCCCTTTTTGTTTTAATCTTTTTGTTTTAGCCAAGGCATGAATTCGCGGAGTTGCCTACCGACCACTTCAATAGGGTGTTGTTTTTCTTGCTCACGCATTTTGAGGAAATTAGGCCTACCTTGTCTGTTTTCGTCGAGCCATCTTTCTGCAAAACTTCCGTTCTGTATGTCTTCTAGTATTTTCTTCATCGCTTTGCGTGATTCTTCTCCAATGACTTTGGGTCCGCTAACATAGTCACCATACTCTGCGGTATCGGAAACCGAATACCTCATGTATTCAAGGCCACCCTGATAAATTAGATCAACAATCAATTTCATTTCATGAAGACACTCAAAATAAGCGGCTTCAGGTTGGTAGCCCGCTTCCACCAGTGTCTCAAATCCGGCTTTTATTAGTGAAGTAAGCCCTCCGCACAACACTGCCTGTTCGCCGAAAAGGTCTGTTTCAGTTTCTTCGGCGAACGTTGTCTCAAGTACCCCTGCTCTTGTACATCCAATACCGAATGCGTACGCAAGTGCAAGATCTTTTGCTTTGCCTGTAGCATTCTGATGTACTGCTATTAGGGCTGGTACTCCTAGGCCTTGTGTGTAAAGCCGCCTTAGCATGTGACCAGGACTTTTGGGTGCTATCATGGTAACGTCCACGGTTTCCGGAGGCTTAATAAGGCCATAGTGGATGTTAAAGCCATGAGCAAACATAAGCATTTTTCCAGGTGTAAGCTCCTGGGCTATCTGCTCTTTATATACACGCTCCTGATCAACATCAGGTATTAGCATCATGATAATGTCTGCAGTTCTTGCAGCATCTGGTACCTCAAGTACTGTTAAGCCCTGTTCTTCTGCAAGTCGCCAGGATTTGCTTCCTTGGTACAGTCCAACTACAACGTTAAAACCGCTATCCTTCAAGTTAAGTGCATGCGCATGACCTTGGCTTCCGTAGCCGATCACAGCTATAGTCTTGTGTCTTATCAACTCAGGATTTGCGTCACTATCACGATATATTTTCACAGCGTCTTTGCCTCCCTAACCATTGCTATTGCACCTGATCTTGCCAGCTCTTTTATGCCGTATGGCTTTATAACTTCTATGACATCATCAAGATGATCTCCGTCACCGGTAAGCTCTGCTACCACGTGATTGCGCCCAACGTATAATATCCTGCCTCCTACTAGATCTAAAGTTGCCTTAAGCTCGTCCCTTTTGCCACTCGAAACCGATAATTTAACAATCATCATTTCTCTTGAGATCACTTCCTCATCTGTTATGTCACTTACCTTTACTACATCAATTAGCTTATTTAGCTGCTTTGCAACCTGTTCAATTTCCTGCGAGCCCGCATGTATAGCGATTGTCATTCGAGATAATGTTGGATCCAGTGTTGGCCCAACTGATAAAGACTCAATGTTAAATCCTTTACGCCTAACCAGGCCGCTTATACGCTGGAGCACACCTGGCTTATTTTCAACAAGCATTGCAATAAGTCGGGTTTTACTCATTCTGGCGCCTCCCAAAAATCGAGAAGCCCTTTGCCAAGCGGTACTATTGGATATACATTGGCTTCGGGGTCAATGTTAAAGTCTATTAATACAGGCCCCTTGTAGGCTATAGCTTTGTCTAAGACTTTATTAATATCCTCACGCTTTTCGACTTTGTAGCCAGGACATCCATATGCATCAGCTAACTTTGGTATGTCCGGCATGTATGAAAGATCAACTGCATGCCTAACGCCACCATAAAAGCTATCCTGAAACTGTCTTACCATGCCTAGATTGCGATTGTTCAAAATAGCCACTTTAAGATCTAGGTTGTGTTCGACTGCTACACTGAGTTCCTGCATAACCATCAAGAAGCCGCCTTCTCCTGTTATGCACCAAACTGGGAGATCAGGTCTGCCAAATTTGGCCCCAATAGACGCCGGAAATGCGAATCCCATCGTACCAGAACCACCTGAATTCATAAATAGCCCTGGCCTTGAATAGTTCCACCATAGGGCTGCCCAGATCTGATTCTGGCCCACGTCTGCAACCACAATTGCCTTGTCTTCGCATCTTGCATATATGGCTTCAAGGACCTCTTGTGGTTGGATAAATCCGTTTCTACTTTTTGGGTAACGTAGCGGAAACTCTTCTTTCCATCTTTCAATAAGGGTAAGCCACTCAGTTCTTGGTGGCATGCTAGGAAGTTCGTCCATTAGCTGTTTTAGCACGGTTTTCGCGTCGCCCACAATTGGTATGGTTGGTCTTAAGTTCTTACCAATTTCCGACGGGTCTATATCTACATGTATTATTGTCTGGGCTTTAGGTGCAAACGAGTCTATCCTTGTTGTGACTCTGTCATCAACACGCATTCCGATCATAAGCAACGTGTCCGTCTCGCTTATCGCATGATTACAATATCCGGTACCCATAAATCCTGCCATATGAAGGCTTAGCGGATGCCTCACAGGAAATGCGCCTACTCCAAGTAATGTGGTGCCAACCGGAATATTGCAAGCTTCTGCAAATCTGAGCAACTCTTCTTGCGCATTGGCTAAAATTACCCCATGACCTGCTAAGATCAAAGGTCGATTCGCAGCTCTAAGTGCTTCTGCAGCCTTTTTAATTTGCCTTGGGTTGCCTTTATAGGTTGGCTTGTATCCTCTGATATCAATGCGCTCGGGTACCTTAAAAATGGTCTTAGCCTGTTGCGCATCACGACAGATATCTATTAAAACTGGTCCTGGCCTTCCAGTCGTGGCTATATAAAAGGCTTCTTTTATAACTTTTGCTATTTCGTCAACTTTGGTAACCAAAAAGGAGTGTTTAGTAATGGGCATTGTAACGCCTATTATGTCTGACTCTTGAAAGGCGTCTCTACCAATCTGCGATGATGGCACTTGGCCTGTTATCGCTATAAGTGGCACCGAATCCATCATAGCTGTTGCGATTCCGGTGACAAGATTTAGCGCTCCAGGCCCGGAAGTGGCCATGCAAATCCCTGGCTTACCTGTTGCTCTAGCATATCCGTCTGCCATGTGAGCAGCGCCCTGCTCGTGTCTTACAAGGACATGCTTTATGCTAGGGTAATTGACCATATGCTGATATATGGGTAAGTTGGCACCGCCTGGATAACCGAATATGTACCTTACGCCTTCCGCTTGGAGCATTTCCAAAAGTATCTCTGCACCTGTTAGCTCCTGTCCTACCTTCATGCCTACTCCACCTGCCTCAAAAAAGATACCACCACCATAAATAAAAAAATCTCTCGCCGTAGGGACGAGAGACTTCCCGTGGTACCACCCCACTTGGTAGCACTTCCAAATCTGCTACCCACTTTCGGCTTTTTATCGTGTGCCGCCACGTTTGTGCTTACTTTCTGCCTCTGGCAGGTTCAGCACAAGGCTCCCAGGCGAGTTCGGCTAGCGCAATGGTACCTGCTCACACCACCCGCAGGCTCTCTGAGCCGCTATCTAGCCTACTACTCCTGTTCTTCGCCTATTGACATTTTCACAAATTTCTTCTGGTTTTATTGACAATTGTAACATGCCTACTATATTCATGTAAAGCGTGGTACAAAGTAATCGCTCCTGTGCGTTTGATAAATTATTTGGCTTATTTAAATACTCTCAAACGTTAGACTTTCTGTCCGGTCTTAAAATGCATGGATTCTACCTTATTATGAGGTGCGATGACTCACTGCATGGGGTACTACTGCATGCCAGTAGTACCCCATAGCGTCAACTACAGGGCCAAAGCTCAAATGCTTAGGCAGGATGGTGATATGATCAACACCACCACGATGGCAGCAAAAACAAAAGGCAAAGCACTTGTATTCTCAGTCTTGGGAGTTTTTGCCGCTTTTTATAGCAACACCACTGCGGCATAGTTTAAATCCTTGAACACAACTTGCATATAATGCAGCTTTAACTTGCAAATGATGAAAAAGCGTACTTATCCTACGACCATCTGTTGGATGCACTGATAGGTGGCTATGTTGTCGTTATATTTTTACCCTAAAGCATTAACTTAAGCTTATATACCATCCATATCTACAATGCTGGATTTCTTAGAGCCTTATCACTAGGACTTAAAGTCCAAAACTTGCAGTGCCGGATTTTTGGTCAAAATATAGTAGGCCTGTCTGTGTACTTGTATGCATTATCAAACGACCATTGCCACATCAAAACACAAACACTTGTGCTTGTTTGGCCACCAAAGAAGTCAGCTTCATATGCCTTTTTTAAAGGCCTATCATAACTTATTGCCTTGCTTCTTTATAATTCTTTAGATGCACTAAACTCTTGTGATTTCTACCTTAACTGCTTCCTTGTTGTTGCTCACATATGTAAGCCTTTTGCAAGTTGTAAAAAACAACTAAATATGGCATGTTACCTTCCATGCTCCAGTGCATACTGCACCGCTGTAAAAGACACGTTACCTTTTGTGGTGTTCGGAAATGATGGCATGCCAAGGCTGATTGGAGTTACAATCCACCGTATTGGATCAGCTGACGCATATTCAGTGCAAACTGTACCTGTAAAAACTTCTGGCTCCGCTACTAGTTCACCATGTTTGTTTGAAAGGTAATTATTAACAACCATATGTGAGGAACCGGGGAGTATAAAGCCATCCTCAACAGTCTGGTTGCTAGCTGACACCACACATTTAGCGTTAGGGTACAGCACCTCGTAATAAGTCATGAACGTTTCAAGAAATGTAGCTACTTGCCCTGGAAAAAGATTTACAGGTGTAACCAGGTTTGCTTGTACGTCTTGAAATCCTTGTCCATATGGTATATATTGGCCAGTAGTTAAATCAAAGCTAACAGTCTTTGCATAACCTTCAAGAGAACAAGGAGTGTTCGATACGTTAGCGAGGACTACTACGATTGTTGTCGAGCCACCACCGGCTGGCCCATAAACCCAGCCTGCGTGGATCTGATTTGCATGGCACCTTGGGTAATGGAGCGTGTTTGTATTGATCTGGGGTGTAGTTTGGGTTCCTTTTATATTGCCACTGGATGGTTTGTTTGCAGTAACTTTGCTACTTATCTTATTTGCATTTAAGCCTGTAGATGTGGGGTTAATATTATTTCTAGTTATTGTCACACCTGCAACTAAACCAACAAGAACCAATAAAACTGAGATAAGCACCAAAGGCTTCACTTGAAAGTCACCTCCAGATATTAAAACGATCGATTTTGTTTTTAGTAACAATTTGAGCCATTGTAGTTATTCCAATTATTCTGATCTACTGTGTCAAAATCTCCTACGCCATTGCCTTTACCTTTATATGGATTGCCTTGTGACCATTGCCACATCAAAACACAAACACTTGTGCTTGTTTGGCCACCAAAGAAGTCAGCTTCATATGCTCCTCCAGCAGCTTCATCATCCCCGTTGTTGTCCTCTGCCGGGTTTGATGTATTAGGCTGGGAAAAGGCATAAAGACTATATGGCCAAGTACTGCTCACATTGATATCTTCATATGTCCACTCCCAGGTATGAGGTATGTAGCAAGCATCACCTGAAACACAATAGTTGTTTGTTGTCTCAAATATGTAATCCCAAGACTCTAGGCCACTGTATACACCCACCCAAAGATTTTGAGATCGTATGTAGTCCCAAAATCCATTGAATGTAGCTCTATCAACTGATGGGGATATACCAATTTGCTGGGCACCGTTACAGTTCCCCACAGCATCCCAGCCATTTGTAGACTGATTGGGCTTCTGAGGTTCATATGGCTCAATATCCATAAAGATTATGGGAAATGTAAAGGCTGTGCTGCTGTTAATATTTAGGTATTGCTGGTATGCAAATTCTGCTTGATCTTGTCCCCATGTGTAAGCTTCTTGGGTTGAGCCGTTGTAATTTGGGTCAAGACCAGGTCCTGCCATGAAATAGTAGGCACCTGTTCCAACTCCATAACCGCTATCATAATCAGAGTTCGCATCAGTAAAATCTGTTGAGTTCTGCGCAAGGCCAGAAGAAGAATGACAATTAAGATACTGCTGCCAGCTTCCTATCTCATAAATGTAAACTCCAAAAGTACCACCACCATCTACATATGGTTCTTGGTACGGAACACTTGATCCACTTGCTGTAGGTGCACTCCCATCTGCCCCATACCAAAACCCAGATGGTTGATCACCTGCATACACAGCTTTGTAAGATGAGGTGAAAAACAACAATATTGAACTAAATACTATTGGAGCTAAAATCCTTAACCATCCTCTGAATTTAAGTCTCATCCTTGCCAAAATAATTATCAACAGTAATATTCTTCACAGCACTAATGCTAGTAGTAGTAGTAGTAAATGTCAAGCGATTTTAGATAAGAGACTAAAAATTTTACGATTTCCTGTGATAGTAAGGTTCAATAAGTGTTGGTAAAACGTACAATCCCGAAGAGAGGCAAGAGATATGAAAAGTAATGAAGAAACGATGCGGTGGTATAACACAACCTACCTTTGCGCTTGATACTGCTTATTTATTCGGTAAATGTTTGCTTTCAAGCTAACGTGTCTGCGCGCAAAGATGATGCAGCCTTTGCAGCTGAGCAAACGCCTCGATTTTTGAGGGCGACTCTGCTTACCCACACTTTTTAATTATGTACCGTCTGATCGGTTCAACTTCAACCACAGTAGGTCGTAATACACCACAAGAAGACACAATTTATTTCCTTGCTTACTGGGTTGAATTCCAAATTGTGTCCAATTGTCTTCAACTAAATTAAAGTAAAGTTCTGGTGTTGGAAGCCCTCCACAATAAAAAAGATGTATTGTTCGAGTGGTAGCCGGAAATTGAGCATATATACAAACGAGGTGTGTTAGAATAATGAGCATGATGAATTTACACCATCATGGTGCGATATGCAGAATGTGGCTCTGTTACGAGCGCGTTTTCCTGTTTTACACCACGTGCCTCTGTAGGTACTAATCACCTTTCTAATATCTCCTAATATTCTTTTTTAATTTTCGTGATTTTCGAATAACAATGATACATTGGGCTATGTGCATGAGTAAGACAAAACCACGGCTAGCGGGTGGTGAATATGCCAACTCGAGCTGGCCATGTAAAAGCTAAAGCGCTTCGTAATCGGGATACATTGGGCTGAAAATGATCCATAAGTTTTTGATGTTTGGGAGGTGTGTGAAGTGAGCACAAGTGTCGAGCAAGAGACAAAATTTAAAGAGTATGCAAATCCTGACGCGTTGGTAAGCACGCAGTGGGTTGCTGAGCATATAGATGATCCTGGTGTAAGGATAATCGAGGTGGATGTAGATACTACGGCCTACGATTCAGGACACATAAGGAATGCGGTGGGTTGGCATTGGCAACGTGACTTGCAGCATCCAATAATCAGAGACATCGCTACAAAAGAACAAGTCGAAGAACTTTTGTCAAGGGCAGGGGTTACCGAACAAACCACCTTGGTATTCTATGGCGATAATAACAACTGGTTTGCCGCATGGGCATACTGGCTGTTGTCCTATTACGGATTTCCCAATCTAAAGTTAATGGATGGCGGCCGGGCCAAGTGGATAAGCGAAGGCCGTGAGCTGGTCAAAGAAGTTCCACAATTTACTCGAACAAACATAAAACTGGGTGAACCGCGCAAGGAGCTTAGAGCTCTACGTGACGAGGTAGCAGCTGCTATCGGGAAGGTGTACTTAGTAGATGTAAGGTCTCCTCGAGAATTTGCCGGTGAGATCTTAGCACCAGAGAATTTACCGCAAGAGGCTGCTCAGCGTCCGGGACACATACCCACTGCTAAAAATATTCCGTGGAGTCAGGCAGTTAGAGAAGATGGGACATTCAAGTCACGTAAAGAGCTGGAGGAACTTTATCAGTCACAAGGTATAAAGCCCGATAAAGAAGTTATAGCATACTGCCGGATAGGTGAGCGATCAGCTCACACATGGTTCGTACTGACTCAGCTTTTGGGCTATAAGTCTGTAAAGAATTACGATGGTTCCTGGACCGAATGGGGCAGCCTTGTCAATGCGCCAATAGAGAAGTAGGTACAGTAGCTACGAAATTAAAACCGGGTTCGCAAAGAGCCCGGTTTTATTATTTCTTAGGGATTTTTAGGGAATTCGGGCTCGTCTGGAAGGTCAGGCAAGTCTAAATTGCTCATTAAGTTTTTGAAAGCATCGAGCCCTTCGTCGCTTGTCTTTTCAGCTTCTTCCTCCTCTGGCACAATTCCAGCTTTTTCCATTACTTCGTCGGCAACATATATAGGCGCATCGCATCTGACAGCCAAAGCTATGGCATCACTTGGTCTTGCATCAATATCTACTTCTTTAGAATCGGTGTTCAGCACTATTCGTGCGTAAAATATTTCATTTGCAAGAGAGGTGACCATAACACGTTTTACTTCGGTATTAGTAGTTTTTAGTAGTGTTGCAAGCAGGTCGTGTGTCATAGGCCGCTCTGGCTTAACACCAGTGATGCGTAAAGCTATTGCATTGGCTTCGCTTAGGCCTATCCAAATAGGCAAATATCGATTGGCATCTTTTTCCTTGAGTATTACCACGTGCTGCCCCGTGGCCATGTGGACTCTTATGCTATCCACAATTACTTCTCTGAAGCCTTCCAATGTACACCTCCAAAACGTCTCTTGCCTTTTAAGGCCTCTAAGGTCATTTTAAATCATGCTGATTTGGATTAGGCATAAAATCCGTTTCATGGTGCGGAATAGGTTCGCAGCAGCAAGTATCGGTATCTAACTTGGGACAAGTGGGAAGACGTATGCTTGCTGGATTGTGTATATAGGCGTCAAGGCTACAGTTTTTAAATCCTAATAGTCAAATATAACGGTGAAAGATCAGCTATAAGTTTGTAAGTCAATGTAATGTTGAATATATCGGAACGATTATTCCGAAGATTTTATGTCTCGGCCTTTTATTTGCTTTGGTAAAGATGGCTACGATGGGAGATTTGATGAAAAATAATGCCATACTGTTGGATGGTCATAGTCTTTTATATAGAGCCTATCACGCTATTAGACCGCTTAGCAGTTCTATTACGCACGAAGCTACTCATGCCATATACGGCTTTACTAACATGCTGCTTAAAGTTCTCGAAGAAAAGCCTACCTATGTAGCCGTAGCCTTTGATGCCGGGGTGCCGTCATTCCGCAGTGAGCGTTTCGCTGCGTATAAAGCACAAAGACCTACAATGCCGGAGGACCTAAGGAGCCAAGTTGAGCGGGCCAAGCAGCTTCTGGATGCTTTCAATATAAGATGGCTATTAAAGGAAGGATTTGAAGCTGACGACCTTATAGCTACTCTAGCTACGAAACTGGCAAATATGGGGATTCCGGTGGTTATTGTAACCGGTGACCTTGACGCGCTTCAGTTAGTCTCGGACTTTATAACAGTGCGGGCGACTGTAAAAGGTGTTAGCGAAACCAAGGATTATACCCCGGCTGAGGTTAGAGCAAGATACGGCATAGAGCCCTGGCAAATACCAGCTTTTAAGGCGCTTAAAGGTGATCCTTCTGACAATATTCCCGGTGTTCCAGGCATTGGCGAGAAGACAGCCTCTGTTTTGTTGTCTACGTACAAAACCATAGATGAACTTTACATGCATCTAGCTGAGCTGGACAATGAGAAACTGGCTTGTAGTTTGGCTGATCATAAGGATCAGGTCTATCTATCTCTGCAGTTGGCCCAAAATGTTTTAGATGTTCCAATTGATGCTAAGCTTGATGAAATTGCCCTTAAAGAACCGAACTATTCTAGAGTTCTTGAGTTGTTAAGAGAACTTGATTTCAAAAGTATTGTTAGTAGGCTCTTGGTACTATGGGATTTGCCATCTAATTCAGTAAGTCCGAAACCCACAGTAAGCCACCATCTTACGGAAAAGGACGCCGAAGCCCTGTTGTCTACGAGTATAAGTGAACCAGCTGCCATAGATATTGTTGTTGAGGGCAAGCATAAACACTCGAGAATGCTCGCGGCTGCAGTATACCTTGGGGAAGGTAGAAGTTATTTTGTAGATTTCACAAAAAGTGTAGAACTTGGAAACCTTTTTGCTAAGTGGGTTGAGAGCAACAGCCATAGGCTGTATGTCCATGATGCCAAACAGATGCTGTGGGTGCTTGATTCATATAACGTCTGCCCGGGCTATTTTGCCTGTGATACTCAAATAGCGGGATATTTGGTGTTGCAAGGTGCACAAGAGGAGCCTAGCCTGGTTAACCTGGCTAGCACAAAACTTAAAAATCATGAGTTGTCACTGTTGGATCGTCCGAGTGAGAAGCAACAAAAAGACCGCATAGATTTAATCGAAAACGCAGCCGTAATTAGGGCTAAGACAATATATGATCTTGCGCCTATGCTGATTAACGAGATGTCTAGCTTGGGGATGGAGGAACTGTACGAAAAAATTGAACTACCGTTAGCCTGGATACTGTTTGAAATGGAAAAAGCTGGTGTTGCAATAGATGTTCCTTTGTTAATGTCGTTATCCAAGGAACTGTCACAACGGATGCAGCGCCTCCAGGAGGAGATAAATGAATATGCACAAGCAGAGATCAATATTAATTCCCCTCGACAACTTGCCGATCTTTTATTTAACAAGCTGATGCTAAAGCCTATACGCAAAACCAAAACGGGCTATTCAACTGACGCTAGCACGCTTGAAGAGCTACGAGGACAGCATCCAGTTATTGATATGATCCTGGAGTATAGGCAAATTGCCAAACTCAAATCGACTTATGTGGATGCATTACCACTCATGGTGGACCCATCTGATAACAGGTTGCATACCAGCCTAAATCAAACTGTTACAGCAACCGGTAGGCTGTCTTCTTCTGAACCAAATCTACAGAATATACCCGCCAGGGGTGCGCTTGGAAAAGAGGTTCGACGAGCATTTGTTGCTCAGGGTTCTGAAAATGTATTGCTTTCGGCTGATTATTCACAGATTGAACTGCGTATACTAGCTCATTTATCTGAGGACCCGAATCTCATAGAGGCTTTTTTGGAGGGCCAAGACATTCATACTGCTACAGCGTCACGAGTTTTTAACGTTTCTGCTGAGGCTGTAACCCCAGAAATGCGGCGTCTGGCTAAAGCTGTCAATTTTGGTCTTATATATGGGCAAAGAGAGTATGGATTGGCGCGCGAGCTCGGGATCTCGCAGGAAGAGGCAAAGAAGTTTATAGAAGCATATTTTGCCACCTATAGCAGAGTCAAGGAATTTTTGGAAGAACTATTAAATCAAGCAAGACAGCTTGGTTACGCAAGCACGATTTTTGGGCGAAGAAGGCAGTTACCTGATTTGCATTCTAACAACGCTACGCTACGGCAGCAAGCAGAGAGAATGGCGGTTAATATGCCCATGCAGGGAAGTAGTGCCGACATAATTAAGCTTGCGATGGTGAGCATTTTTAAACACCTTAAAGATTTAGGGGCTAGCGCAAAAATGATACTGCAGATACACGATGAGCTATTATTTGAAGTTCCAAAAATCGAACTTGAGAGCACAGCACGTTTGGTAAAACATCACATGGAAAACGCAGTTAACCTTAGAGTGCCTATTGTAGTTGAGCTTAAAGCGGGTAAAAATTGGCTTGACATGGACCCATTGCATTTATAGCAATTTATGCCAGAGTTAGCTGAGATCGAAACAGTCGTTAATGAGCTAAGGCCAAGACTGCTAGGACGCCAAATAATCAGTACGAAATTTTACAACAAGCCAATAAATGTATTTCCCAGCAAAACTAAAATCATTGAAGGGCTACAGTTCACTCGTGTCTGTGGTCTACAGAGATACGGCAAATATCTACTGATCCGAATAGACAAGCTCAATGTACTTGTTTTTCATCTTGGTATGAGCGGTAATTTGAGGCTAGTTCACCGTCATGAACTTATGGGGAGTAAGCATAATCATATGGAGGTAGTGTTCGACAATGGCTTTATGCTTTTGTATCAAGACCCAAGACGCTTTGGCCGTGTAGGTTTGGGATCATTTGATAACCTTATAGCAAGTGGCTTTATGCCGAAGTTAGGAATCGATGCACTTGAAATAGAACCTGGGCAACTTTACTCTCTTATTAAAGGCTCCTCTAGACCCGTAAAAGCACTGCTTATGGACCAGTCGATCATATCTGGCGTAGGTAACATATATTCGGATGAAGCACTGTTTCTTGCCGGTATAAGGCCAGATAAGCGCTGTTGTGACCTAACGTTTGAAGATGTATGTATTTTGGTGCAGATGTTAAGAAAAGTACTTATTCAAGGGATTATTTCGAAAGGATGCTCCATAAAAAACTTTGTAAGGCCTTTTGGTGAAAGAGGCAACTTTCAAGAACTAATATGTGTTTATGGCAGGGCCGGCAATCCTTGTGTTATGTGCGGTGCTAAGTTGATATCTATTAAGGTAGCTGGAAGAACTTCTACTTTCTGTCCTAATTGTCAAAGATGAAAGATAAAAGCGCTGATCGGCTGATGGTTATTATGACGACGGTTTCTAATCGGGAACAGGCTCAGAGTATTGGGAGATATCTGGTTTCAAGCAAGATTGCGGCATGCGTAAGCACAATACCCGCGGTACAGTCTATTTATGAGTGGAAGGGGGATGTTGTGGAAGAAACAGAGCTGATTTTGCTGATAAAAACTCTAAGCTCAAAAGTTGATGAAGTTATTAATACGCTCAAGAAGATACACCCATATGACGTTCCGGAAATTGTTGCAATAAGCGCTTTTAGTGCTTCTGATACATATCTTGCGTGGGTGCATGAGCTTTTGGATTAGTCAGTGCTAAATTGCATACGGAGCTGAGAGCTGCACCTCGATACCTTGACGTTGAAGATCTGATGCAAACGTATAAGCGAAAGATACCGAGCGGTGCCTTCCACCAGTACAGCCAAAGCCTACATTAATACAAGTAATACCTTGCTCCATAAAATGTGGCAGCGTTGCTAATACCGCATTTCGAAAGTCTGTATATATCTCGATAGAGTCGTCTTGTGAAAAACAGAAATTGCGCACTTCTTCGTTAAGACCTGACTTGTGACGTAATTCTGCTACACGAAACGGATTGTTTATAAACCGGCAGTCGAACATGAAATCCAAGTGTTGTGGCACTCCTTTTTTGTAGCTAAATGCATGCACCACGACACGAGGTTTAGTTCTATAGAGATGACGATCAGCTACGTATAACAGTTCGCTTATTAGATTTTTGTTTGGGGGTACGGTATAGTTGGCCCTACTTACAATTGCACGGCGTGATCCAGTACTTCGCGTTTTTAAAGTTATTGCAGCTAGTGCGTACTTCTCGCCGTTGTTATCCAGCATATCGAGATGTGGCAAAAGCTGTTGTAGGCAAGCGCCACTATATATCACAGCGGTATTTTTGCAGTTTTCTACATTTTTACAGGGTGCGGGTTCACCAGAGCAAATGTCTACTATGTTATATCCTAGCTTCTTAAATACAACTTCTAGCTGTGATTCATCAACCTTGTTAGTTAATATTGCTAGCAGCACAATTCCCAAGTTTGTGTCTCCTGTAGTTTTGTCCTACGCTTAGCTACTCTCCACCAAGCGAAGCTTGTAAAACTTCTTTGACTCTGAAGGCAAGGCTTTTACTAAGACCTACAGCGGTAAGCTCGTCAATAGGTGCGTCCTTTATTGCATTAAGACTACCAAATTTTGACATTAGCAGTTTTTTTCTTCTTGGACCTATACCCTTAACAGAGTCCAGAGGACTTGCAAGGGAGCTTGCTGCCCTTAGTCGCCTATGATGTGTTAATGCAAACCTGTGTGCTTCGTCGCGAATTCTCTGTAGCAAGAAGAGGGCTGAAGAATTTTTATCTAACACGATAGGGTTTTCTGAGCCAGGGGCAAATATCTCTTCGTGCTTTTTAGCTAAAGCAAATACAGGTATGTCACCGAAACCAAGCTTCTGAAGCACATCAACAGCTGCAGAAAGCTGGCCTTTGCCGCCGTCAATTAAGACAAGGTCGGGTATTTTAGCGAAGCTATCCTTAGAGTCATTGCCGTTTTCCTTTTTATGTGTGTTTCGCAGTGCCCGTTCAAGCCGACTAAATCGTCTTAGCAAGACTTCTCTCATCATCGCAAAATCGTCTGAGCCCTTTGTTAGTTTTATATGGAATATTCGGTAATCTTGCTTAAGTGGTTGGCCGGCTTCCATAACCACCATTGAACCTGTTGCGCTGGTTCCCTGAATATTGCTAATGTCGTAGCATTCGATCCTTTTAGGTGGTGCCTCCAAACCCAAGTATTCTGCCAGCTTTTTTAATCCTCCGGAAGATCGTTCATATTTAGCATCGCGCTGCAGTCTCTGTTGCTCAAGATTTATCTTTGCAGTTTCAATGGCTTGTAATAAAAGTGCACGCCGCGGCCCTTTTTGGGGAAGATATATTCTTACCGAGTAAGGTACCTTCTCTGAAAGCCACCTTGATAAAGCTTCTGCATCAGAAATGTCATATGGGATCAAAATTTCAGGAGGGAGATTACTGCGATCGCTATAGTAGTTGAGTATAAACGCCCGCAATACATCATGATCCTGCTCGCCCGACGTACTTTCCATTAAGAAATTGTCGCCACCTATCATTCTGCCGTCGCGAATGTACGAAACGTGTATCATGACGTCTTGATCTATTCTTGCTAGTGCCAGGACATCGTATGTGCTGCTTTTGCTTGACACCACTTTTTGTCTGGCTGCTATCTTGTCTATGGCTCTGAGAATATCTCTATATTTTGCCGCCTCTTCAAACTTAAGTGCGTCCGAAGCCTGCTTCATTTTGCTTCGTAATTCTCTTGTAAGATCATCGAAATGCCCGGACAGAATTAAAGCTACTTGTTGGAGTCCCTCTCGGTAAGCTTCTTTTTTGATCCTACCTTCGCAGGGGCCCGGGCACCTATGCATATAGAAGTCTAAGCAGACTCTAGATCGTTTGAAGATTTGGTCTGAACATGTACGAAAACCGATCATTTGGCGAAGTGTTTTTACGACTTGGCGTAAAGATTCGGCACTGGTGTACGGCCCAAAGTATGTAGCACCATCAGGCTTTGCCGATCTTGAATACGATACCTGTGGAAAATCGTCCTGAAAGGGTATCCTTATGTACAGATAATTTTTGGCGTCTTTTAGCCGTATGTTATATCGAGGACGGTGAAACTTTATTAAATTGCATTCCAGTACAAGTGCTTCAACTTCGTTTTCGCACTTTATTACTTCGAAGTCGAAGGTTCTATTGACTATCTCGCTTACCTTAAGGCTTGCCTGAGCGCTTTGCGTAAAATAGCTGCTAACACGATCTCTAAGATTTACTGCTTTACCCACATATATGACATTGCCATCGACATCTTTCATAATGTAAACTCCAGGCGCTTGTGGAAGCGATGTCAAACGCTGACGGAGTGTCTCAGAATTGTCTTTTAACCTTTGTGTTATCGCTGTTGTCATGGATGCCTTAAAGCCGCACTTGCGGTGATTTCTGGTTTTTCTTTTACGAAAAGTAGCCTTCGAAGGAACTGCCCTGTGTAAGACGTATCATTCATCGCAACCTCTTCTGGTGTACCTGTAGCAACGACAAGCCCACCGCGATCGCCACCCTCAGGGCCCAGATCTATTATGTAATCCGCAGATTTTATTACATCCAGATTATGCTCTATCACAATTACTGTATTTCCATGCTCCACAAGTAATTGAAGCACATTGAGAAGTTTTTGAACGTCTGCGAAATGAAGGCCCGTGGTAGGCTCATCGAGCAAGTAGAGTGTGTTGCCGGTTTCTTTTTTGGAAAGCTCTGTTGAAAGCTTAACTCGCTGCGCTTCGCCTCCTGATAGGGTGGTTGCCGGCTGTCCTAGGCGAATGTAACCGAGACCTACATCGTGTATGGTTTGGAGTTTAGCCCGTATTTTTGGTATGTTTTCAAAAACTTCAAGCGCTTCATCTACAGTTAGATTGAGTACATCTGCGATAGAAAGCCCCTTGTACTTAACTTCAAGAGTTTCCTTAGCATATCTGGTACCGTGGCACACTTCACATGGTACATATACATCGGGAAGGAAGTGCATCTCAATTCTTACTAGGCCTTCGCCTTCGCACGCTTCACACCTCCCGCCTTTTTTGTTAAAAGAGAACCGCCCTGGGTCATATCCTCTAATTTTTGACTCTTTTAGGTTGGCAAACAGTTCGCGTATGTACGTAAAAGCGCCAGTATAAGTAGCTGGATTGGATCTTGGGGTCCTACCGATTGGTGATTGATCAATATTTATTACCTTGTCTATGTTCTCGATACCAATTATTGCGTCATGTGCCCCGGGGACAGTTGGTGTCTTATAAAAGTGCTGACTGAGCTTTCTATAAAGGATGTCATTTATAAGCGTGGATTTTCCAGAACCGCTAACCCCGGTTACGCAGATAAACGTGCCAAGAGGGAATGTTACATCTATTGATCGAAGGTTGTTTGCACGTGCTCCTTTTACTATCAAATACTTGCCGTTGCCTTTGCGCCTTGTTTTTGGCACTTCAATTTGCCTACGGCCGGACAGAAAATCTCCTGTTATTGATAGAGGACAAGCACATATATCTTCAACACTACCTTGAGCAACTACCTTACCGCCATGCTCGCCCGCGCCTGGTCCGATGTCAATAATATGGTCGGCGCAACGTATGGTTTCTTCATCGTGTTCTACAACGATAACAGTGTTACCTAAATTACGTAGGCCAAGTAACGTGTTCAAAAGTTTTTTGTTATCGCGTTGGTGTAAGCCGATTGACGGCTCATCAAGGATGTAAAGTACGCCTGTTAGCTTTGAACCTATCTGGGTAGCTAAGCGTAACCGCTGCGATTCGCCACCAGAAAGAGTTGATGCTGCGCGATCTAATGTTAAGTAGTCTAAACCCACGTTAACTAAAAATTCTAACCGTGCGGTCAGTTCTTTCAGGATCTGGTGAGCTACTAATCTGTCGCGTTCGCTTAGCTCAAGCTGGTTTAAAAAGCGTAGCGCTTCGGTGACGGACATCGAGCAAAATTCCGTAATGTTAAGCCCCCCAACCCTGAAAGCTAGAGATGAAGACTTTAGTCGTGTGCCTTTGCACACGGAGCATTTTTGCTCTGTAATGAACTGCTCTAGGTAGTCGATTATGTACTTTGGACCTGAACTTTCGTACCGCTGCATTAAGAGTGCAACAGCGCCCTCATACGTGCCTGTATAGTGTCGTTTAAATCCCGAATAGTCTTTGTACTCGAATTCGATAATATGGCCATTAGTTCCGTACAGAAATATGGCCTTTTGTTCATCGGATAGTTTACAAAACGGCGTATTAGGATCGATCCCGTATTCCTTGCAAAGTGCAAGCATCAACGAATTGTAAAAGTCCTTATTAACACCCCAATTCGGTATTGCACCCTGAATGATCGGTTTATCGGGATCTTGAACTATAAGATTTGGATCAATTGCTTTACGACTGCCTATTCCTGTGCACTCGGGGCAAGCTCCCTTTGGGCTGTTGAACGAAAAGGTGGCAGGCTCAGGTTCTTCAAGGCTTATGTTGCAGTAGGGGCATGCGTAATTTTCGCTCATAAGTATCTCTTGCCCAGTATCGGCATTTAGAGCGATAGCCAGCCCAGATGTCAACGCTACTGCTGATTCAAGTGAGCTTATAATTCTACTTCGATCAGTATCTCCTATTACTATCCTGTCGACCACAATTTCTATAGTGTGCTTTATGTTCTTTTTTAGTTCTATAGGCTCATCAAGTCTCACAATTTTGCCGTCTATCCGTGCACGTACATAGCCCATTTTGGAAAGCTGTTGTAGTTGACCTTGAAACTCCCCCTTTCTGCCACGTACAATGGGAGCTAGTATCATAAGCCGTGAGCCTGGAGGATAGGTCTCGAGTATGTCTGCCATTTGTTCTACCGTTTGTTTTTCTATTTTCCTGTTGCAGTTCGGACAGAAGGCTGTGCTTACCCTTGCATATAGCAGTCTCAAGTAGTCATATATCTCTGTGACAGTTGCTACAGTGGACCTAGGGTTATGCGATACCCCTTTTTGGTCTATCGATATAGCTGGTGATAGCCCATCTATACTTTCAACATCAGGCTTTTCCATAAGCCCCAGGAATTGCCGCGCGTAAGCTGACAGTGACTCGACATACCTTCGTTGCCCTTCAGCATAGATTGTGTCAAATGCTAAAGACGACTTGCCTGATCCTGAGACGCCAGTTATTACTACCAATTTGTTGCGCGGGATTTTTACATCAATATTTTTTAAATTGTGTTCCTTAGCGCCTTTTATTACTATATATTCGCTATCCATGAGTATTTCATCCTCGAGCTTTGAAATGTAATGGAACCGGACAATCCGTTAACGACGGTTGCCTCCCCGTTTTGATTTTTTAATCTGGTGCTGTCTATCTTGGAGTTCATAATTTCTAAGTTCAAAAATGCGATCTCTAAGCAACGCAGCTCTTTCGAAATCTAGCTCTTTTGCCGCTCTTTTCATTTCACGCTCAAGATCCTTTATAACGGTCCTTATGTCGTCGTAAGGCAGTCCAATTGACTCTACAAGTTCTCTAGCTTCTTTCTTGACAGATTCTGTTCGTTCTTGAAGAGTGTAAACGGCTTTTTCTATTGTTGTTGGTACGATACCGTGTTGTTCATTGTATTCCATTTGAATTTTACGTCTTCGTTCGGTTTCACGTATGGCCTTTTCCATTGATTCCGTCATTTTGTCAGCGTACATAATTACTCTTCCATATACGTTACGCGCTGCTCTACCCATAATCTGGATAAATGATCGGTATGACCTAAGATATCCTTCCTTGTCGGCGTCTAAGATCACGACAAGGCTTACCTCTGGAAGGTCCAGGCCCTCGCGTAAAAGATTTATCCCCACTATGGTGTCGTAGTTGCCTAGCCTAAGATCACGAAGAATTCTTACCCTATCCAAGGTGTCTATATCCGAGTGTATGTAAGTTACTTTAAGTTCTGCTTCCTGTAGATATTCGGCCAGATCTTCTGCAAACCTTTTTGTCAATGTAGTTACCAAGCTACGTCTCCCTTGCTTAGCTTCTTTTTTTACCTCATTTATCAGGTCATCAACTTGACCTTGTGTGGGCCGAACTTCTACAGTCGGGTCGAGAAGTCCTGTAGGCCGTATAAGTTGTTCAACTATCTGATCTGCTACCCTTTCCTCATATGGCCCGGGGGTAGCAGACACAAAAAGCACTTGGTTAACCTTATTTTCCCATTCACTGAATTTAAGTGGCCGGTTATCAAACGCCGAAGGCAGTCTAAACCCGTATTCGACTAGCGATACTTTCCTAGAGTGATCCCCTCCATACATGCCTGCTAGCTGTGGTACAGCTATATGGGATTCATCCACAACGACCAATGCATCTTCCGGTAAAAAGTCCATAAGCGTGTATGGCTCTTGCCCGGGTTTGCGTCCTGTAAGATGGCGAGAATAGTTTTCTACTCCAGGACAGGTTCCGGTCTCTGCTAGTAACTCTAGATCGTATAATGTCCTTTGTTTTAGTCTTTGTGCCTCTAGTAGACGGCCTGCCTTCTCGAACTCCTTTACCCGTTGTTCGAGTTCTTCCTGAATAGAAACAAGAGCGCGCTTTAGTTTTTCTTCAGGTGTTACGTAATGTGTTGTTGGAAATATAGTTATCTCTTCTTTTCTGTCAAGTATTTCGCCGGTAAGTGGATCAAATTCAACAATTTCATCTATGGTGTCGCCAAAGAATTCAATTCGAAGGGCTTTTTCTTCATATGCCGGCCATACATCTATGATATCGCCTCTTACGCGAAACGATGAGCGTGCAAAATCATAATCCCCACGCTCATGCTGCAGATCAACAAGCTTGCGTATTACCAACTCTCTTCTTATACTTGCTCCCTTTTTTAATGTGAGAGATACTCCTAGATAGTCTTCTGGGGAACCTATTCCATATATACATGATACGGAGGCTACTACGATCACATCGCGTCTGGTTATAAGTGCTCTGGTAGCAGAGTTTCTCAAACGATCAATTTCATCATTTCTGCTTGAATCTTTTTCAATATATGTGTCGGTTTGCGGTATATATGCTTCTGGTTGATAGTAATCGTAGTAGCTTACAAAATACTCTACCGCGTTATTGGGGAAAAACTGCTTAAATTCAGCCCAAAGCTGTGCTGCTAGCGTCTTATTTGGCGACAAAACCAAAGTTGGCCTGCCTAGCCTTTGGATAACGTTAGCAACAGTAAAGGTTTTTCCTGAACCTGTGACTCCTAACAATACCTGCCTTTTAAGATCCGCTTCAAAACCTCGGACTAACTTCTCTACTGCCTGCGGCTGGTCGCCTGTTAATCCAAAGGGTGCAACTAGTTGAAACTTAGCATGTGTCTTTGCAAGGTTTGGCATATCATTTACATCATATCTTGAGCAAATATCATTGTTACTTATTAATTAAGGGGCGATGTCGGCGACAAAGCAATTTGCACATAGATAGTGCATCCATGCAGATATATCCTATAGAATAATTTAAGCACGGTTGATTGGAGCAGCGACAGCACATCGTAATTGTCCTGCAAATTTCATGAAGATATTTTTTCTAATAGCATTTAGGGGTAGCAAAGAGGGTTGGTTAGGATGGTAATATGCTGGTAATACATGCCCACGTTGTAAAACTTATCGCTTCACATTATGTGCCTGCAGTAATTGGCTTTTTTGGACTTGGAACAGGCCTTCTTATCTGGGGTGGTGTAGACTTATTTGGTATTCCGCCAGCTGGTGAGGATACCTCCAAAGCACTTGGATTGTGGGCGGTTTTTATACCTGGGCTTGTCCAGTTCATTGTGGGGTTGGTTTTGATTATTGGGTTGACTTGGTTAAATGTTTTCGGCTATGCTAAGCCCCTATTTTTTGCATCACTAGCCTTCTTGCTTTTCGGATTGCAGTGGATCGTCGTCGGGCTTGGAACGTTGAAAGGTGCTGCGATTGTGCCCGATGGCTGGATGGCTATCCCATACGCTTTGCTATCCATCTTGGGTCTCATAATATTTGCGAATGTATCGGACATTCCGGTAATGCTGGTATTTGTTGGCCTTACTTTAATTCACCTAAACATGATCCCTACAAGATTTGGCATTTTTAAACAGGGGCAAAAGGTTGGCGGCGTAATTGAGTTGCTACTTGGCCTTTGGATAATGTACCTTACCTATGCGATTATTTTGGATAAGGTACTGAACTATAAGTTGTGGATGTAGCAAATGAAAATTGGCGTAGGCCTTCCATCTCCCATACCAGGAGTTACGTCAGATCAGATAAAAACATGGGCAAAGTACGCTGAAGATCTAGGTTTTTCTTCCTTGAGCACCATTGATCGAATAGGCTATCCTCTATACGAGCCGCTTGTTGCACTTTCTTATGCGGCAGGAGCTACAGAGCGTATACGTCTGGTGACCTCGATTTTGCTTGCACCTTTAAGACCAACTGCGTTGCTTATAAAACAGGTTGTAAGTCTATCAGCGCTTTCTAAAGGAAGATTAACCCTTGGCCTTGGAATTGGTGGAAGGCCTGACGATTTTAACTTAGTAGAGGTAGATTTCAGTAGACGTCTTAGTAGGCTTGCACTATTTGTAAAACAGCTGAATGCCTTATACAGAGAGAAAAGTGGTGCTTTAGCGCGTGTTATTCCGACCGAAGGATTTAATTATGTGCCAGAGGTGCTTTTAGGGGGATTTGTACCAAACGCAGCAAGGCGTGCAGGGAAAATTGCCGATGGATTTGTAGCTTCTCCGGGGTCACCTTTAGAGACGATATATGATCTATACCGTCTGGCACTGGATGAGTTTGCAAAGTCGGGTCGTAAAGGTGCTTTCAGGCTTGTGGTATGTAAGTATTTTGCGCTGCCCCCGCATGTTGAAGATGGAAAGCGTTACATAATAGATTACTATAGTTTTATGCCTGACCAGGGCAGGGGCTCTGCTGAACGAGTGTTAACAACTCTGGAGCAGATTGCGGATTTTGTTAACAAATGTGCGGAAATAGGTGCTGACGAAACCATCATGTGGCCCACATGTCCCGATTTGGGTCAGTTAGAGCAACTCGTCGAAATATTGAAACCTCATAGAGGTTAGAGAAAAAGCCCTCACTTTTTACAGAGTTCTAGACAATACGCCATAGAAGCTTTTTAGCATGGCATTTATTTAAAGGGTTGTTTTGCGCGTACAAGGTTGATTGTCTGTAAGACTTTTGTACGCTACACATAGTCTTTTTACCGCAAAGGTGTAAGTTATTTAGGAGTCTTGAGGGGGTGGTTTTGAACTAAGTTTTAAATGCCTTAGTATTTAGCTAGTTCTTCGATAATTGCGTAGACCTTGTCTGTGTTTGGCATATAAAAGTTTTCTTGAATATGGTTAAAGGGCATTGCTGGGATGTCTGGTCCTGCGATTCTTTTTATTGGAGCATCAAGGTACTCAAAACAGTGCTCAGAAATGATAGCTGCTATTTCTGCACCAAATCCACCGGTAAGATTATCCTCATATACAATAGCTACTTTTCCAGTTTTTCTAACTGAGTCAAGTATAGTGGCTTTATCAAGCGGCGAAATGGTTCTTACATCAATAACCTCTACGCTAATTCCGTTGGCTTGAGCTTTGTCTGCGGCTTCGAGCGCATACCTTACCATGAGCCCCCAAGCTATAAGGCTTACATCATCGCCGTCTCGCACAATGTTTGCTTTTCCAATTGGAACTGTATATGATTCTTCAGGAACTTCTTCTCGTAACAACCGATAGAGCTTTTTGTGTTCGAGGAAAATAACAGGGTCAGGATCGCGTATGCTTGCGGCTAACAGTCCTTTTGCGTCATAGGGGTTTGATGGTACCACTACTTTTAGGCCTGGGACGTGTCCAAAAAATGATTCAACGCTCTGTGAGTGGTAAAGACCACCATGAACCCCGCCTCCAAAAGGAGCGCGGATGACAATTGGGCAGTGAAATGCATTGTTGGAACGATAGCGAATTTTTGCCGCCTCGTTTACAATTTGGTCAAAAGCTGGGTAAATAAAATCAGCAAACTGAATTTCCGCAATAGGAATTAACCCATTGATCGATGCCCCAATGGCAAGTCCCACAATAAGTGATTCGGCAAGCGGAGTGTCAATGACTCTCTGATCACCATATTTCTTGTAAAGACCATCAGTTACAAGAAATACTCCACCTTTTGCTCCAACATCTTCGCCCATAATTACTATTCGCTTGTCACGTTCCATTTCCTGATCGAGTGCCTGACGCAACGCTTCGACCATATTTAGCTGGCTCATTCCACAGGCTCCTCGACAACCCACTTTAGTGCATATTCAGGTTCCGGGTCCGGTGCAGCTTCTGCTTTTTCCAGATCGTCCATAAGGGTCTTGTGTATGTCGTCAATTAATTGATCGATTTCTTTTTCCGAGAGGATTTTACGTTCTATTATTTTCCTTCTTGTTATATCAATAGGGTCTCGTTTTTGAATACATTCAAGCTCTGCTTGGGATCTATACTTGCGCTGATCATCATCGCTTGAATGAGAAGTAAACCGCTCAACAAGGGCTTCGATTACTGTTGGTCCTTGTGCTTGTCTGGCTCGTTCAACTGCTGCTGTTGCAGCGGCATAAATCTTTTCTATATCACATCCATCAATTCTTATTCCCTCAGCGCCAAAACTTCTTGCCTTTACTTCCCAATTTGGTAATGCCGACTGTTTATTGTAGGGTACAGATATTGCATATCCGTTATTTTCTATAACAAATACAACGCCGAGTTTATAAAGACCTGCGAAGTTGAGTGCTTCCATAAAGTAACCCTCTGATGTGGCACCCTCTCCGCAGAAAGTCATACATACTTCAGTTTTATTTAGAATTTTTGCAGCCAACGCAGCTCCAACGGCGTGCGGCACCTGAGTTGCTACAGGCGAAGATCCAGTAATTATACGCATGTTTGGAGACGAAAAATGTGATGGCATCTGCCTTGCAGCGCTTGTTGGGTCATCGCGCTTGGCTAACACACTAAGAAAATGCTCGTAGGGCGTAAAGCCAAGAGTCAGCGCAACTCCCAAATCCCTATAGTAGGGTGCTACTATATCTTTGCCTGGCTGCAGAGCAAGTGCGCAGCCTACCTGGGTTGCTTCATGCCCTTGACAAGATATTACAAACGATGCTTTGCCTTGTCTTTGAAGCATCCAGCATAACTTATCTGTTTCACGTGCTGTAACCATTAATTTAAATGCGTGAAGCAAAAGATCCGGTGGCATGGCTTGCTCAAATGTTTCTTCCACGGTTCTTAATCCCTCTATATTCATTCGCTTATGTTACACTCCGTACCCTTAAAAGAAACCAAAGCGGTTTTGATAATGTGGCCACTATATAAACATTTGATATTATGCCATTTTAGATAGCTGTTTTAGAGTTAATTTGGCGCAACGGAGGCGATGACATGACTGTTAGAGTGGGCGTGAATGGATTTGGAAGAATCGGGCGCAATTTCTTTAGAGCGTGCATTGAAAGAAAAGTAGAGTTCGAAGTTGTAGCGGTAAACGATATCACCGACGCAGCTACGCTTGCGCACCTGTTGAAATACGACACTGTTCTTGGCACGTATAGTGGAACTGTTAGGGCAGAAAAAGACGAGATTATTGTTGATGGTAGGAGCATAAAGGTGCTCGCGGTTAAGGACCCGGGTGACTTGCCATGGCGAGATCTAGGGGTAGACATTGTAGTTGAGTCTACGGGCCTCTTTACAGATGCTGAAAAAGCTAAGGCTCATATTGAAAAGGGTGGGGCTAAAAAGGTAGTTATATCGGCACCTGCAAAAAACCATGACATCACCATTGTCATGGGTGTTAACCATGATAAATATGATCCTGAAGAGCACAACATTGTTTCTAATGCCTCGTGCACTACAAACTGCTTTGTTCCTATGGCAAAGGTTTTGCATGATTATTTCGGAATCAAAGCAGGTATGATGACCACGGTCCATTCTTACACATCAGACCAGCGACTACTTGATGCCCCACACCGTGACTTGAGAAGGGCGAGAGCCGCAGCCCAAAACATAGTTCCTACAAGTACTGGTGCAAACAGAGCGGTTACTGAGGTGCTACCTGAACTGCGAGATAAGTTTCAAGGTATGGCAATAAGGGTGCCTACCCCAGATGTATCTCTTTGCGATTTATCTGTCATTGTCGAGAAATCGTGCACTGCAGAAGAGATAAATGAAGCTTTTGAAAAAGAGGCGAATGGCACGCTGAAAGGCATTCTAGAAGTTTGCAAAGAGCCTCTAGTCTCCAGTGATTTTATGGGCAATTCACATTCATGTATCGTCGATGCCCCAGAGACTTCGGTTGTTGGTGGTAATCTGGTTAAAGTTGTCGGCTGGTATGACAATGAATGGGGCTACTCCTGCCGACTTGCAGACTTGGTTCAGTTCATGGTCGAAAGGCTCTAGTGCTGCCATGTATAGGCTAGATGATACCCTAAGTGCGGCAGATCTTTTTGGCAAAAGGGTACTTTTACGTGTAGATTACAACGTACCGTTGCAAGACGGAAGAATAGAGGATGATACCCGCATAGTAAAGACGTTGCCAACTCTAAAGCTTCTTATTTCTAAAGGAGCCCAAACGATCGTAATTTCACACCTGGGCAGGCCTAAGGGGAAAGTAGTTCCAGAACTTAGTCTTTTGCCCGTCGCAAAACATCTCGAACGTATATTAGGGAAGGAAGTCAAGTTTGCTTCAGAGTGTGTGGGAGAACATGTTCAACAGCTTGCAGAAACCTTGAAACCAGGAGATGTGATGCTGTTGGAAAATCTCAGGTTTTATGAAGGGGAGGAAAAGAATGATCCAGCATTTGCAGATGCGCTGGCAAGTTTGGCGGATGTGTATGTAAATGATGCCTTTAGTGCTTCTCATAGAGCTCATGCTTCAACATCTGGCCTAGCTTCGCGTCTTATGTCTTATCCGGGGTTGTTGCTACTTGATGAACTCAAGGCCGCGTATAAGATAATGGAAAATCCGGCAAGACCTTATGTAGCAATTCTTGGCGGTGCAAAAGTCTCTACAAAGATTGAGGTGGTAAGACGGTTACTTGAAATAACCGATCGGGTGTTAATCGGTGGCGCCATGCTGGTCGCATTTCTCAGAGCTAAAGGGTATATGTTTTCTTCTGTCACTATAGACGAAAATGAGGTAGACCAGGCAAGAGCTATATTGGGCAGTTCATCTGATGTTGACGCAAAACTGGTACTTCCCTTAGATGTTGTAGTGGCGAAATCGATAGATAACCCGGAGAGCTCATACGTATGTGAGGTTAGTGATACAGCACCGCCCAATGATTCGGTGTATGATATTGGGCCTAAAACGGTCGAAGCCTATATAAGGGAAATTGATATGGCTAAGACGATAATGTGGAACGGACCTGTTGGCGTTTTTGAAAAAGGATTTTCTGAAGGTACATCCAAACTTGTAGAGGCTTTATGTAATGCAAATGGTTATACCTATGTAGGCGGGGGCGATACTATTGCTGCCCTAAAGCGTTATGGGGATGAGCAAAGAATTTCATTTGTTTCTACAGGTGGCGGAGCTTCTCTCGAGTTTATAGCGTATGGAAGGCTGCCGGCTCTTGATGCGCTATTTGGTTTGAACAGTTCAGGTGTATAGAGAATGGACGTGCTAATAGCCGGCAACTGGAAGATGAATCTGGGACCATCTCAGGCTGTTGGCTTCATTGAAAACTTAGTCGGCAGGCTACCTGAGCTTCCTTTTGTTAAAGTTGCCGTATTTCCACCTTTTATATCGATTCCTGCCGTAGCGCATTCGGCACGGGGGCATCCCATACATATTGGTGCACAGAATTGTCATTACATGGATAAGGGTGCATACACAGGTGAGATTTCACCTTATATGTTAGTTGAGTACTGCGAGTATGTAATTCTAGGGCATTCAGAGCGACGCAGCTATTTTGGAGAAACCGATGATCTTATTTCTCAGAAGGTAAGAGCAGCTCTGGATGCAGGGTTGAAAGTTATCTTATGTGTAGGGGAAACCAAAGAGCAAAGGGAGGGGGGCGTCAGCTGGAAAGTAGTTGAGGGGCAACTGTTTGGCTCCTTACTTACAGCAGCGCCAAATCCTGACCCAAATCGCATAGTAATAGCGTATGAGCCTGTTTGGGCTATAGGCACGGGTGTAACAGCAACACGGGAGAGTGCGCTTGACATGGCAAATAACATAAAGCAAAAACTGGGCAGCAGCTTCTCAGTGCTCTACGGTGGAAGCGTTAATTCGAGAAACTGCTCAGAATTTATAGAGCCTGGGATTATAGACGGTCTACTTGTCGGGGGAGCAAGTGTTAATCTTGATGAGTTTATAGGCATTATCAATGCAGCTGTTGGTATCTCATTTAGGAGGGCGCTAAATAAGAATGAATAAGATCATATATGTGATTCTGGATGGTATGGGAGATCTGCCGGTGGATTCGCTTGGAGGGAAAAGCCCACTGGAAGCGGCAGTCAAACCCAATCTTGATATGCTTGCGAAGTCAGGCAAAATGGGTAGGATAATCCCGGTGGATAAAGATATTCCTCCTGAGTCGGATGCTGCGGTTATGAGTCTATTAGGATACGATGTCCACAAATTTTACACGGGTCGTGGTCCAATTGAGGCAATGGGAGCTGGAATAAATATAAGGCCAGGTGAGCTAGCATGGAGAGCTAACTTTGGCACAGTAAATTCTGACTGGAAAATACTGGATAGACGAGCAGGCAGAGATCTTTCAGATGAAGAAGCTGAAGAGCTGGCTTTAGCCGTCCAGAGCGAGGTGGTACTGGATGGGGCAGAGTTTGTTTTCAAACACACTGTGTCTCACCGGGCCGTACTTGTGATACGAGATAAGCGTGGATATAAGCTAGAGGCTAACCTCGAAAATGCAGATCCAGGGTACAGGCGGGTCGGTAACTTGAGCTTGGCCGTTGACCAGCCATCGGATAAGGTGCAACGGGTAGTTGCATTAGATGATTCACCAGGTGCGCGCAGAGCTGCAGAGCTTTCGAACGAGTTTTTAGAAAAATCTTTCACGGTACTGGAAAATCATCCGATAAATAAGCGCCGGAAAGCTCAAGGTAAACTACCGGGTAATTTTATACTTATTCGGGATGCAGGTGACCGTCTTCCCGAGCTTCCAAGTTTCCATACACAACATGGGCTAAACTTCGCGTGTCTTGTTGAGCTGCCTGTTGAAATAGGGATTGCCGAGCTGGCTGAGCTAGGCAGAATTAAGGTAAGCTCCCAGGGCATGCCTACAGAACGGGTTTATGAGGATTGGGCAGAACATGCATGTAACGCCATATCCCAATATGACGGGGTGTACGTGCATTTAAAGGGCCCTGATATTTACGGCCACGACGGTGACTGTATAGGCAAACAAGATTCAATTGAGAAGATCGACAAGCATTTTTTTGGAACTTTACTAGAGTATAAACAAGCTCGTGACGCGCTAATATGTGTTACTGCTGATCATTCTACGCCGTGTGCTCTAAAGGCGCACTCAGCCGATTTCCCACCGCTATTGTTGTCGGGTAATAGTTTGCAGCCAGATGGATTTGATACTTGGGGTGAGTCAGTTAGCATTAAAGGAAGTTTGGGTATTGTGTATGGAAAAGATTTGGTAAGCCTCATTAAGACATATTTATAAACAATTGCCTTGGGGAATTCTTATGGTAATTCGATTATTTGTGGCGACTAAAAATGCAGCAGTCATATATAATGAATGGTCATGGAACAGTTTAAACCGTTACTTATAGGCATTGATGTCCTTATATCGATCTTATTGATGCTCAGCATTCTGTTGCAAAATCCGAAGGCCACAGGGCTAGGCGGTATAATCGGGGGAGGTGCAGATTTTGGTGGCGGTTATAGGACCAGGCGTGGCTTAGAAAGGCGCCTTTTTTATTCAACTTGGATACTTATGGCTTTATTTTTCTTTGCGTCGTTGACTACTTTTGCTCTTATAAAATCAGGTTAGTCCAAAGTTTGGCCCTGAGATCAGGTGCCAAGTAAATTGTCAATGTCTAGGCAGATCCAAACAAGATAAGCAGAAGATTTTTGTAATTACCATGGGAGAGGGTAGACAAAGCCGAGCAGTACGGTGGGTATTGCTCTTTAGTTTGTTATTCGTTTTGCTGATCTCATGTTCTCAGTCTAGGACTTATCAAATAAGTGTAGCCTCAGGGCGCGTAGTGCCCAGATTCGGTGGATCACTAACTGTAGGTATCGTTGGTAGCCCTGGAGTCCTTAATCCGCTTCTTGCTCAAACGCCCAACGCCGAACAGATTGACGAGCTTATATATCAGGGGCTTACCTGCATTGGTTCACATGGTGTTCCATATCCCTGTCTAGCCTCTTCTTGGCAAGTACAAAATGGTGGTAAAAATTATATATTTTACTTGCGAAAAGGGGTCAAATTTGCTAATGGTGAGCTTTTTGATGCTCAGGATGTTATCGACACAGTTAGTATATTAACATCATCTTCCTTTCAAAATGTGAACCCTAGCCTCTACAATACTTGGCAACACGTTACAGCCAAGGAGTTGAATAAGTATGAGGTGGAATTTGATCTTCCTGCCCCTTCATCATCGTTTTTGGTGGCTGCTGCTATTGGAATTCTTCCATATCAAGCTTTTCAAAATGGAGTAAAGTCGCTTTTCTTCAATTCACACAATGGGGCAAAAGCTTACGGCACTGGTCCTTACCGTGTTGAAGGATTTTACGACAATGGAGCTAGAGTCACACTGGTGCGTAATCCTTACTATAAACCCAAACCTTACATAAGTTCGATCAGCTTTGAAAGTTTTTCGAATATACAGTTGGCCGCGGAAGCTCTTGAACGTGGCGAAATTGATATGCTTCCAGGCATACAGCCTAATATGATCTCACAACTCGAGCAACACGCAGGCATTCATTTTGCAAGTAGTCTGTTATTTGACTATGTGGATATTTTGTTTAATCAATCGTCCGGTGTTCCTTACTTTCATCAATTGGCGGTGCGTGAGGCATTCGCGCTAGCAGTACGCAGGAGGCAAATTCTAAATAAAGTACTTAAAGGCTATGGTGTGGTAGACATAGGACCTATACCGCCCTCGCTTTGGGCGTATGAATCTTCGATAGATCATAGTGAATATAATCTTGCTCAAGCTAATTTACTGCTTGAAAAAAGCGGCTGGGTATATACGACAGATGCTTTAGTAATGGCTAAAGGTAAAAAATTCCCAAAGGCTGTGCGGCCTATACGATGGAATGGTAAAGTAGCGCTTGAGCCAACTTTAGTAGTTCCAGATATGTACCCTTACCCTCAAGTTGCCAGAATATTAGCAGCTGACTGGAGTAAGATTGGAGCTAAAGTTAAGGTTAAAGTGGTACCTTCTGTACAATTTGTGATTAATTATCTAGAATCTAAAAAGTTTGACTTAGCACTTACCGCATGGGACATAGGTCCAGACCCAAATCAACTCTCTATCTGGTCGTACCAGGCTGAGTCTTCTCCTAATGGGTATAACTTCACATCAATGCCTAAGGACGTGTTTGTGGATCATTATTTGCAGGTTGCTGCTACCACTACGAGCAAACCTGATGTGCTAAAGGCATATACGGAGTTTGCGAACCGACTTAATTCTGACATTCCCGCGCTGTTTTTATATGATCCTGACTACATTGTGGCATTTTCGAATGTGTTAAAGCACATACAATTGCCAGATGGTATGGATCCTTCAGGCTTATTTTCCGAAGTAGGCCGCTGGTACATTTATGTGGCCCAGGTGAAAAAACGTTAGCAAAAGCTTAGGTTGATAGCGTAGCAGCTGGCTTTACTTATTCATTAATATTATGTAGTAATAGCGAGGCTTTCCAACACTAGAGTCTCCTTGAGGTAGGGTAGCTTGCGTATTGTTAGCTATTGCGCGTGATGGACATAGCCAATGAACTGGTTGCGGTCAAGCTTGTACTACGTGGGCGGGTTCAGGGAGTCGGATTTAGAGCCTATTTGGAGCTTCACGCCAGAAGGCTCGGCATAAAAGGGTACGCTAAAAACCTCTTCTCAGGAGATGTGGAGGTTTATGCAGAAGGGCCTCGTGCTCGTATCGAAGGTTTTATAGAGCTTGCAAGAAAAGGTCCGCATTTAGCTAGGGTTGATCATATGGACGTGCAGTGGCTTAGGCCCGAAGGTAAGTATGTTGATTTTTATGTTTATTGAGAGGCGAGTGATAACCCATGAAGATTACTAGTAAGGCTAAAAGTTTGCTTAAGGAAGGGGCATTTGAAGTACTTTCTAAAGCTTCCAGGTTAGAATCAAACGGAAAAGAAGTGATTCACCTTGAGATCGGAGAGCCTGATTTCACTACTCCGCCCAACATCATAGAAAAAGCAAAGTGGGCGATGGATAATAGTTATACTCACTATACGCCTGCAAGTGGGTTAGACGAAGCACGAGAAGCAATCGCGAAATACGTGTCTAGCAGACATGGTGTACCGACCTCCCTTGACGAAGTGGTAATTGTACCTGGTTCTAAAAATATTGTGTTTTTTACACTTGTATGCTTGGTCGACGAGGGTGATGAGGTTATATACCCCGACCCAGGTTATCCAATATATCGTTCATTAATAGATTTTGTTGGCGGCAAGGCCGTACCACTTAAACTTTCTGAGGACAAAGGATTTCTTGTGGATCCAGAGGAGCTAGAATCTATAATTACCCCTAAAACGCGGCTTGTAATTCTTAATTCGCCTCACAATCCTACAGGCACAGTTTTAGACCGGCAGGTGATTAGTAGCATAGCGGAGATAATACAAAAATATGATCTTTATGTACTTTCTGATGAAATCTATTCGCGCATCATTTATGATCAGGAGCATTTCTCGATATATAGCATAAAAGGAATGAAGGAAAGAACAGTACTTATGGACGGCCTTTCAAAGGCGTATGCGATGTGTGGTTGGAGATTAGGTTACGGAGTTGTACCTTTGGAGCTTAGCGACTATTTTGAGACATTGATGATGAACACAAATTCATGTGCGGCGGCCTTTACGCAGATAGCAGCGATAGAGGCGCTGCATAGTGAGACCTCTCAAGCATATGTGGAAAATATGGTCAGTGAATTTAGATTGAGACGCGATGTTCTTGTGGAAAAACTTTCGGCTATTCAAGAAATAAGCTTTGTTATTCCTCAGGGTGCATTTTATATCTATCCAAATGTGTCAAGAACGGGGTTGACAAGCGAAGAATTTGCCAAGCAGCTCTTAGATGAATATGGTATTGCGGTCTTACCGGGCACTGGATTTGGATCAGAAGGACTTCGATATATTAGGATATCGTATGCTAATTCTATAGGAAATATTCGCAAAGCTATGGACCGACTACAGCATTATGTAAGACAATATATACATCAAGCCAATTCGTAGTGAGGTGACCGGTAAGCTTTGCCCACATTTCTCGATTACAACCTTAGCAAAGAGCAGGCAGAAACTCTACTAAGTGCGGACACATTGATACCGTTTTACAAAGAGATTTTTGGTGATACGGTTACTCCTGTATCGGTATACATGGCGCTGCGAAAAAATGGTATTCCCAGTTTTTTACTAGAGTCTGTTGTAAGTGGCGACCAGATTGGACGATATTCCTTCATAGGCACGCATCCTATCGGAGTGTGGCGGTTTAGGAATGATGGAGTCTGTGAGCAACTGCTTTATGAAGATGTAAAGACATTTAGGTATACAGACCCTCTCAATGTGTTAGAAGACCATACGGCAAACTACAAATACATGCTCAATGACTTGCTCCCGAGATTTACTGGCGGACTAGTAGGTTATCTTGCATATGAGAGTAGTACTTATTTCGAACAACTTCCTAGGGCAAATGGGCCATCACCAGATACTATGGATGCCTTTTTTGTATTTGTTGATACCATGGCGATATTTGACCATGTCAAAAATACAGTTATATTGCTAACACATTTAAGAGGAAGCGATGGCAATGATGCGTTTGCCAAAGCGATAGAGCGCATCGAGGAAATGGAATCTGCACTTAATGTTGTTCTACCACCGCGAGGGCTAATTGGGATTCCTGAGCAAACGACTTGGTTGAGCAACACGAGCAAAGATGAATTTGTAAAGATGGTTGAGGCTGCTAAGGAGTACATATTGGCAGGTGATATTTATCAGGTTGTTTTATCACAAAGGTGGACAAGGGAATATAAAGGTGATGCATTCAGTATTTATAGAGCGTTACGTTCGATAAATCCATCGCCATATATGTATTTCATAGATACAGCAGATTGGGAAATAGCAGGTAGTTCACCGGAAGTCTTGGTAAGTTTAGTTGGCAAAATTGCCTCTACAAGGCCACTTGCTGGAACTAGGAGAAGAGGATACACACCGTCTGAAGACTCGGCTTTACAGAAAGAGTTACTAGCTGATGAAAAGGAAAGGGCCGAGCATGTGATGCTGGTTGACTTAGGACGGAATGACCTAGGCCGTGTTTGCAGGCCGGGTAGTGTGAAGGTCACACAGCTTATGGGTGTTGAGCGTTACTCGCACGTTATGCACATGGTTTCGCATGTAGAAGGCGAGCTCGAAAATGATCGCACGGCATTTGATCTGCTTCGTAGCTGTTTTCCCGCAGGCACAGTTAGTGGAGCTCCAAAGCTGCGGGCTATGGAGATTATTGCCGAGCTGGAAAAAGACAAAAGGGGCTTTTATTCTGGGGCTGTTGGGTACATTGGTTTGAATGGCAATATGGACATGGCTATTGGCATACGCAGTGTTCTTGTTAAGGATGGTTCGGCCTACGTACAGTCAGGCGCTGGCCTGGTTGCGGACTCCGATCCTGATAGGGAATTTCAAGAAACTTTGCACAAAGCAAAAGGTATGATGGATGCTGTTAATCTTGCGGAGGCTATGATAAGAAGTTGAACCATGTGGTTGTAATAGATAACTATGATTCCTTTACATACAACCTTGTGCAGTATGTTGCCAAGCTTGGCAATCGGTTCAAGGTGTATCGGAATGATGTTATCTCAGTAGCCGAAGTTGTTCAAGAACATCCTAAGGCTATCATTATATCTCCAGGCCCCTGCACACCAAACGAAGCTGGCATAAGCGTTGATCTAATATGGGAGGCGGGAAGTTTTACACCGATTCTAGGTGTATGTCTCGGGCATCAGTGTATAGGCCAGGCATATGGAGGCAAAGTCGTACGTGCCAAGCAAGTTATGCACGGGAAGGTATCAGATATTTATCACAATGAAGATCCTATTTTTGAAGGTATTCCTAGTCCCTTCGTAGCAACTCGATACCACTCACTAGTTGTAGAGCCAAATAGTTTGCCAAGTTCACTTGCCGTTACGGCTTGGACTGCTGACAACGTGATAATGGGTCTAAAGCATATAGAGTATCCTGTATACGGCGTTCAGTTTCATCCTGAGTCTGTACTTACAACCTGGGGTGAAAGGCTAATTTTCAACTTTCTGAAGCTATCAGAAAAGGTAGGGCACATGATATGAGTATTACAGGACAGCTACAAAAAATAATACAAAGACAAGATCTTACTGAACAGGAAGCCGAAACAGTTATGGATGCAATCATGGAAGGCGTTGTTAGTCAAGTACAAATGGCAGCGCTACTGGTAGCTTTGCAGATGAAGGGGGAAACGGTAGAAGAAATAACTGGCTTTGCAAAAAGTATGAGAAGACGTGCATTCAGAGTGGACATTGAAGGACCATTGTTGGATACATGTGGTACTGGAGGAGACGGTCTGGGTACATTTAACATCTCGACAGCTGCTGCCTTTGTAGTTGCTGGTTGTGGTGTAAGGGTTGCGAAACACGGTAATCGCGCCAGTTCCAGCAAATGTGGATCGGCGGATGTGCTAGAGGCGCTTGGAGCAAATATTGAACAAGATCCTGAATTATTTGCAAGATGCCTAAATAGATCATGTGTAGGGTTCTTGTATGCTCCGCTTTACCAGCCCTCGATGAAGCATGCTGGGCCCGTTCGTAAGGAGCTAGGCATTAAAACGGTGTTTAATATTCTAGGTCCGCTTACAAACCCAGCTGGCGCAGAGTATCAGTCACTCGGTGTTGCTCAAGGTAGTTATTTAGAACGTGTAGCGCAAGCACTATGTCGGCTAGGAACCAGACATGCACTGGTATATAGCGCGGAGAATGGAATGGACGAGGTTTCTACGACATGTAGCACACATATTGTTGAAGTGCGCGATGGGTCTATTGTTAGGGAGTTTGACTTGTTTCCTGAAGATGTTGGCATTGCAAGGGTAACACTAGCTGATATCAGGGGTTATGATGCGCAAACTAACGCGAAGATTTTACAAGGAGTACTGGAGGGAGAAAAGGGGCCTTACAGAGACATTGTGTTGCTAAATGCTGCTATAGGGCTTGTTGCTGCAGACGTTTCGGACAGCATTGAGAATGCCCTTGAGCTTGCAGTTGAATCCGTCGATAGTGGGAGGGCTTTTCAGCAGCTTAAAAATTTTATTGATGCTAGCAGGGTCTGACATGCTTGATGAAATAGTGTCTCAAGTGAGAAATAGGGTTACTAAGAGGATGGAGTTAATTGGCTATAGAGAGCTAGAGCAGATAGTAAGTAAACAAAGGCCAGCGCGGAGCATGGTCCAAGCGCTATCTGGCAAGCATATTAGCTTGATTGCTGAAGTCAAACGAAGGTCCCCTTCTGCCGGAATCCTAGCTGATGGCAAGAACTTGGTTGAGATTGCGCAAATTTATCAGTCCAACGGGGCCAGTGCAATATCGGTGCTCACAGAAGAGGATAATTTTGCCGGAAGTTTGCAGGACCTAGAAGCGATTTCGTCACAAAGTCAAATACCCGTTTTACGTAAGGACTTCATTTTGAACGAATACATGGTGCTTGAAGCGCGTGCATATGGTGCAGATTCAGTACTTTTAATTGTTTCAATCCTTGATGATTACCTGCTAAAGCGGTTGTATAAGTTGTCATGTGATATGGGAATGGAACCACTTGTCGAAGTTTACACTGACATCGATGTAGCAAGAGCCCTTGAGCTAAATCCGCGTATTATAGGGGTAAATAACCGAAATTTGGGTAATCTCGCTCTCAATCTTGGACATTCATTAGAACTCGCGTCCATACTGCCAAAAGATACGATTTTAGTTGCAGAAAGTGGCATAAAATCTAAGTCCGATGTGCTTAAGGCGCTTGATGCCGGATACAACGCGGTGCTTGTTGGAGCAGCACTTTTGCGCGCACATGATATTGCGGCAAAAGTAAAAGAGCTTGCACTTCTTAATTAAGAGCGATGATTGTTAAAATCTGCGGCAACACCACAAAAGAATCGCTAGATGCTGCAATTGAGGCTGGTGCAGATATGGTTGGTTTCATTCTATGCACCGGCCCTCGACTTTTGGATGCGGAGACTGTCAGAACATTGGTTAGATATGTAAACGGGCGCGCTATTACAGTTGGCGTATTCTGCAGTGACTCGCCATCGTATGTCAACGAAATACTTGAGTACTGCAACCTTGATTTTGCGCAACTTAGTGGTAATGAAGATCTTGATTTCGTAAAGCAGGTAAAGCGACCTTCTCTTAAGGTAATAAGGCTAAGATCGGGTATGGACAAGACCTGGCAAATGTGGCCAGAAGATGTAATTTTGATATTTGATACTCCAAAATCCAACGTATTGGGTGGTTCTGGTCAACCTTGGGAGTGGGAATGGGCGGTGGAAGCTGCAGAGAAGAGAAAGATTATGATCTCAGGTGGCCTTGATCCAGATAACGTAGGCGAAGTTGTACGTTCTGTTCGACCCTGGGGTGTAGATGTGTCAAGTGGAGTAGAGTTTAGTCCTGGTAAAAAGGATCCAGAGCTAGTGTATCGATTTGTTAGGGCAGCCAAAGGTGGAGTTAAAATTTCCTGAAGCAGCAGCTTGGTACGGAATGTACGGTGGGCAGTTTGTCCCTGAGACATTATTGCCAGCGCTCGAGGAACTTGAGCAAGCATGGCTGGCGGCTAAATCCGATCCAGACTTTCTTCAAAGATTTGATAGCGAAGCTAGAACTTTTATTGGTCGTCCTACCCCACTTTATTATGCTTCACGACTTACTGAGTATGCAGGTGGAGCTCGTATTTTTTTGAAGCGTGAAGATTTATGCCACACGGGAGCTCATAAACTTAACAATGCCGTTGGGCAAGCTCTTTTAACTATGAGAATGGGCAAGACTAGAGTCATCGCTGAGACAGGTGCCGGACAACATGGTGTTGCGACAGCAACCGTATGTGCGCGTTACGATTTGAGCTGCCGTATTTACATGGGTAGCGTCGATATGGAACGTCAAGCTGTCAACGTCTACAGAATGCGGCTTCTGGGAGCAGAGGTAGTTCCGGTTAATGCAGGTTCTGCAACTCTTAAAGAAGCAATCTCGGAAGCGCTTCGTGACTGGGTAACGAATGTCAGAAACACTCATTATCTACTTGGCTCTGCTGTTGGCCCACATCCTTTCCCATCAATTGTTAAGTTCTTTCAGAGTGTGATAGGGAAAGAAACGCGTCAGCAATTCCTTGAGGAAGAAGGTAAATTGCCAGAGGTTGTGATTGCGTGTGTTGGGGGTGGCAGCAATGCAATTGGAATGTTTAGCGCTTTTTTACATGATGATGTCCGTCTTATAGGTGTAGAGGCGGGAGGTCTTGGTTCATCACTTGGCCAAAATGCGGCTTCTCTTGCTTATGGAAAGCCAGGAGTGCTACACGGTGCGAAGACCTACGTTCTGCAGGATCAAGATGGGCAGGTCGTCAACACACATTCAATTTCCGCCGGACTTGATTATTCTGCTGTTGGACCAGAGCATGCGTACCTAAAAGATATTGGTCGTGTTGAGTATATAGTTGTAGACGATAAAAAAGCCCTTGAGGCATTTATGAAACTTACGCGTCTTGAGGGTATTATGCCTGCACTTGAATCAGCGCATGCGGTTGCCGCAGCTATAGACATAGCAAGGCAATTGCCCATAACGGCATCTATAGTAATAAGTCTTTCGGGACGAGGGGATAAAGACATAGACATAGTAAAAAGTGCACTCAATGAGTAAGAACAAACTTGAAAGCCTGTTAAGTGATGGGCGCAATAGGCCTATACCTCACATTATCGGATATCTTATGGCTGGATTCCCCTCAAGGCCGTATATGCTGGAAACTGCTTCTAGTATATTAAGTGCAGGAGTTTCTGTGTTAGAGATTGGGGTTCCTTTTTCTGATCCGGTTGCTGACGGCCCAACTATACAGCATGCGGCTAAGGAATCCTTACGGCAGGGTACCAATTTACGTACAGTTATAGAAGATATAGGTCAGATCAGTTACTTTAGTTCCGCGCCTGTTGTTGTTATGTCCTACCTTAATCCCATCCTAGCTTATGGGCTAGAAAAATTTGCGCGGGACATGGCAGCTGCAGGCGCTTCCGGAATCATAATACCAGACTTACCCTTTGGTGTCCAGGAAGAGATATATGACGTATTTAGAGCAAATGATGTTGCTGTTGTATACTTGCTAGCACCTACTACGCCAGAGCGAAGAGCTAGAAAAATTGCAGCTCGATCGCAGGGATTCTTGTACTGCGTTTCTGTGACTGGTATTACTGGTGCTCGCGAAAGCCTGCCAGAAGATTTAGGCGGTATGCTAGAACGCATTTATAACTTTGCCAGCGCGCCAATAGCAGTTGGTTTTGGGATTTCAAAACGTGAGCATCTCTTAGAACTTGCGGGTCACGTTGATGCGGTAGTTATAGGAAGTGCTATTATCAACGCTATGATAAGTGACAGTCAAACCCCTTACTATGCTGCAAAAAAATTTGTGGAAGAGTTAATGGGAGGATAGTATAAGCAGGATATGGCTGTCAGAGGCATACGAGGTGCTACTACTGCTGATGCAAACAGGCCAGATGACATAATAACCGCGACAAAGGAGCTTTTGCAAGCTATTATAGAGGCCAATCAGCTTGATCCTGCCGAAGTTGCTTTTGCATATTTTACTACGACTCCAGATCTGAACGCTGAGTTTCCAGCTGTCGCTGCCCGGCAGCTTGGGTGGTTTGATGTGCCACTGTTGTGCGGTCATGAGATGAATGTACCTGCAAGCAATCCGCGGAGTGTGCCGCGATGCATAAGGGTTTTGATCTTATATAATACTGAAAGGCCGGCAAAAGATATGAAGTTCATTTATCTAAAAGGGGCGGCTGCTATAAAGGAAGATTTAGAAAGAATGAGGAGTGGGATGCTGCCGTGATAATAGTTATGGCTCATGATGCCACGGAAGAGCAGATAAAGGCCATTGTAAAGAAAGTCGAGGAAAAAGGTCTTAAGGCGGAAATAAGCAAAGGAGCTGAGCGCACAGTTATAGGCGTGGTAGGGATAAACGCTATTAGCTATAGGGAGGCATTTGCGCACATGCCAGGAATACATGAAATTGTACCTATAAGTACTCCTTACAAGCTAGCAAGCCGCGAGTTCAAACGGGAGGATTCGGTTGTAAGAGTTGGAGATGTGAACATAGGCCCAGGTACGCTTACAGTCATTGCTGGGCCATGTTCAGTTGAAAATGAGCATATGCTAATGGAAACTGCATGGGCAGTAAAAAAGGCTGGTGCGAAACTGCTCAGAGGCGGAGCATTTAAGCCGAGGACGTCGCCGTACACCTTTCAAGGGCTAGGGGAAGAGGGGCTAAGATTGCTGGCAGAGGCAAGAAAGGCTACAGGTCTTGGCGTAGTTTCTGAAGTCATGTCACCTGGAGATGTGGAAGTGGTGGCACAATACGTTGACATGTTGCAAATTGGTACACGAAATATGCAGAACTACCCGCTTTTACAAGAGGTTGGTAGAACGCAAAAACCCGTACTGTTGAAACGTGGCATGTCTTCCACGGTGGAGGAATGGCTTCTTTCTGCGGAATATCTTTTGAGCCGTGGCAATAAGAATGTTGTTTTGTGTGAGCGTGGTATTAGGACGTTTGAACATGCTACGCGATTTACATTGGATATTAACGCTGTTCCCTTAGTTAAGGAGTTGAGCCATTTGCCGGTTATAGTGGATCCAAGTCACGGGACGGGCAAATGGAGCCTTGTGGGGCCGGTGTCACTTGCTGCGGTGGCTGCTGGGGCTTCAGGCCTTTTGATAGAGGTTCATCCAAAGCCAGAAGAAGCGCTTAGCGATGGAGCCCAGTCACTTACTATAGAGGCTTTTAATGATCTTATGTCTAAGATAAAGAAACTTTGTACAGCGCTAGACATAAAAATTGATTAACGATAGCTCGTTTTCCAAGCTAGGCATAGTAGGCATTGGCCTAATAGGTGGATCAATTGCCAAGGGCGTCCGCCAGAAACTAGACGATAACATACAAATAGTTGGCGTTGACTCTGATCAAGAAGTTGTAAATTCTGCCCTGAACAGCAACATTTTTAACCATGTCTCATCCGATTTAAGGACTCTTGAAATATGTGATTTTGTAGTTATGTGTGTGCCGCCAAAGACTGGCCTACAGGTGCTCGATAGTCTTAGCATGGTTCTAGGCCCCGGTACCTCTATAACTGATACATCAAGTACCAAGAGACAAATATGCAATATGGCATGGGGAAAATACGCTGGTAAGCTTGACTTTGTAGGAAGCCACCCAATGGCGGGAAAGGAAGCTTCAGGGTATGGCCACTCGGATCCCCAACTTTTCAATGGGTGTAATTGGTTTATATGTTATAAGGAACAGGATTCTGCCGCCTTGCGGCGTCTAGAGGAGCTTATTTTTCTTCTTGATGCAAAACCATATTACATAACCCCGGAAGATCATGATCGTATAGTTGCAGGATCAAGCCATCTTGCTTTTGTGCTTTCATCTGCTTTTATAAGTGCATTGCATACCTCTGCGTATTGGGAAGAAATTCGACAAACCGCAGGTACTGGGTTTCGCGATATGACCCGTTTGGCTGCAGGCAATTCACGTATGTATGCAGAAATTGTACAAACAAATAGCGATGAAATTCTAGCCTGGCTTGAAGTACTTAAATCACAGCTAAATGACTTTGAGAAGCTGATTTTATCAGGAGATGGTGAGGCGCTTACGAACTGGTTTGAGCAAGCTTATCTGTCAAGGCACAGCTGGATGAACAACAAGCCATGGTGAAGCAAGTTAGTGCAGTGGATAAATTAAAAGGGCGAGTTACATTACCTGGAGACAAATCAATTTCACACAGGCTACTTATCCTAAATGCTATGAGTGAGGGGATATCGGAAATTGAAAATATTTGCTTGGGTGATGATGTAAAGTCAACAGCGAAGTGCTTAACAGCCTTAGGTGTAAGAATAAGCTTTGATGGGACAGACGCAGTAGTCGAAGGTGTGGGTTTGCATGGATTTATACCGCCTCAGGGTATACTTGATGCGGGTAATTCGGGTACAACCATGAGGTTGATGGCTGGGCTGTTGGCAGGCCAGCCGTTTGAGTCAACTGTTGATGGTGACGCTTCGTTGAGAAACAGGCCAATGGGACGAATAATAAAGCCTTTAGTAGAAATGGGGGCCAGTGTGAAGGCGCTTAGAGCCGACGATAAGCCTCCGATTGTAATAAAAGGTGGAAAGCTGCATGGGATCTACCACAGACCGCCTGTAGCTAGTGCTCAGGTAAAGTCCTGCGTCTTAATTGCGGGTGTGCTAGCAGATGGCTTAACGACGGTGAGCGAAGTGTATCCTACAAGGAACCATACAGAGCTTTTGCTCTCTTCGATGGGTGCGGAAATCGCGATTGACAATCAAGATGTTAGCATTAACGGACTAGGTGATAAAGCACTACAGCCTCTATCCATGCGCGTTCCTGGTGATATTTCTGCAGCAAGCTACTTTATGGTTGCTGGCTCAATACACGACAACGCATATTTGACAATTCCAGATTGTGGGGTTAATCCCACTCGCAGACGCATCATAGATTTGTTGTGTGGCATAGGCGGAGATGTTAAGCTTGCTAATACACGCAAAAGTGGGCCCGAGCAGGTTGCAGATATAATTGTTCAGACACCCAGCTCACCATTAGCCTCGTTTGAATTAGCTGGCCGGACAACGGCTGATCTTATAGACGAGGTGCCAATATTAGCTGTGTTGGCAACACAATGCAACGGACAAAGCACAATAAGAGATGCCTCTGAACTTCGCGTTAAAGAAAGCGATAGAATACGCAGTGTGGTGAACGGTTTGAAAGTTATGGGTGCTGATGTCCAAGAGCTTGAGGATGGCATGATTATAAAAGGTCCTAGTAAGCTAAGAGGTGCAATCATAGATACCTATGGAGATCACCGAATCGCTATGGCGTTTAGCATCGCTGGGCTAATAGCTGATGGTACCACGACGATCCTAGATGCACAATGTGTTTCAATATCTTACCCGGGGTTCTATAGGATTTTGGAATCTTTAGCTTGTTAAAGGTTGATCATGAAGGCAGAGACAGAGTTAATAGTTGCCTTTCAAGGTGAGCCTGGTGCGTATTCTGAAGAGGCAGCGCTTAAAATTGGAGCTACCAAGACTATCCCATATAGATCATTTCGAGATGTGTTTACCGGTGTGAGTCGCGGGCAAGCAATGCGCGGTGTAATTCCCATAGAGAACTCGCAGACTGGTAGCGTGTTAGAAAATTATGATCTGCTGCTGGAGTTTGGTACGGTAGTAGTTGGTGAAGTTTATCTTCCTGTAGATCATTGCCTGCTGGTTAAACCAGGTGTTCAGCTTTCAGAGGTAAAGCAAGCCTACTCCCACCCACAGGCTCTTGCTCAATGTGAAGACTTTTTGCGCCTACACGATATTGAAGCTAAACCCTATTATGATACTGCGGGAGCTGCAAAGCTAGTCGCCTCATCCGAAAGCAGAGACATAGCTGCTATTGCGAGTCGGCTTGCGGCCCAAAGGTATGGATTAGAAGTATGTTGCGAGTCCATCCAGACAGTTGCTGACAATACCACACGGTTTTTTATAATAGCGCCAGCGACTGCGCAGCATAATTTGCCAGAGGCACCTATGCTAAAAACGTCGCTCGCTATCATTACCGATCATACGCCTGGTGCACTTTATAGGGCATTGGGGTGCTTTGCTTCTAGAGGTATTAACTTGACAAAACTCGAGTCAAGACCTGTAAGGCACAGACCTTGGCAATACATTTTTTACCTAGACTTTGAGTTTAAGACCAATGATACCGCCGTGAATGATGCATTAGAAGAACTAAAGCGAACAACTGTGTTTTTAAGAGTTTTTGGGACCTACGTAAGGGAAAATATACCAGGTGAGTAGAGAGGAGAGGGAAAATGCGTGAATTTTATCTGGAAGACAAAGAGGGCAGAACCTACCAACCATCCAAGATTGTTTGTGTGGGTCAAAATTACCTGGCTCATATACGCGAGCTTGGTAATGAGGTGCCTCCGGAGCCAGTGATTTTCTTGAAGCCACCTTCTGCTCTTATTGGAGATGGTGAACAAATAATATTGCCTGAGCTAAGTAATGAAGTGCATTATGAAGGGGAACTAGCAGTCGTAGTACTGGAGCGTATTAGCAAGGCCAAAGCAAGCGACTTTCCTAACATGGTATTGGGGTACACATGTGCAAACGATGTTACAGCACGAGACCTTCAGCGAAAGGATGGGCAGTGGACACGTTCAAAAGGATTTGACACATTTTGTCCAGTGGGTCCTGTCATCGTAAGAGAAATTGATCCTTGTTCAGCTCAAATAATTTGTCGGGTGAATGGTGAGATAAAACAAGATGGGAATTCCTCTGACATGATTAGAGGTGTACCTGAGCTGATTGAGTTTATAAGTGCGGTAATGACACTTTATCCGGGCGACTTGATACTTACAGGGACGCCGCCTGGCGTGGGAGAGCTTCACCGCGGAGATGTGGTTGAAGTTGAAATTCCGGGCATAGGAATATTGCGAAATACTGTTGTGTAATGAAAGCTGTAAAAAGCGAGCAAGTTTTGGTTGTACCACGCGAGCAGCTTTTTTCTGATGGCGTATGGCATGGGCTACTCAGCGATACTACGGCTATAAAAAAATATATAGATGCCATCGCAAGTAATGCGCGGTATGTGAGCCGTAGTGAGGTTGAGAATGATCCTGAATTTCAGCAAATAATTCCATACGCTGTATATCGATCAGGTAACAGGTATTTGCTTACCAAGAGGTTAAAAAAGTCATCCGAGAGAAGATTGCATAAGTTATATTCGCTTGGGCTGGGTGGACATATAAACCCGGAAGATGGGCTGCCAGAAGATTGCATAATGAGAGCCTTGATGCGTGAGCTTGAAGAGGAAATCGAGTGGCAAGGGCACCTTAGCATAAAGCTTATAGGTCTTCTGAAAGACGACTCAAGCCCTGTTAGTAAAGTACATCTTGGTATTGTGTATTTATTAGATGGCGAAGATTCAGATGTAAAGATACGCGAAGTAGACAAAATGGAAGGATGGCTTACTGAGCTGAATAATATGCTCGTTCATTATATGGAAATGGAATCTTGGAGCCAAATTATTTATGACTATCTTGTAGATTCTCCGGTGTTGCCGGCTTGACCATAAGTCTACGTTTAGAAGGGGTTGGGTGGTGATGTCGATGGAAGCTGTTGATAAAACCGCAGAGCTTTACAACTTGATAGAAGAGTTTATTCAAGAAAAGTCCCAGGAGTTTGTAGATGTAGTAAGGATTAAAGAACGATTACTTCGCGCCCTGGGTGAAAATAGGGATAACTTTCGAGATGCCTACAATTATTTGTCTGCGCAACCAATGTTGCCATATGAAAGGGATCTGATTGCCCATCTTTTTGAGAAGGCTAAAGAAAAGGGCCTTGACGACCTTTTGGCTCCAAGACCTGTGGTAGAGGAGGAAGTTGAGCCAATAAGAGCCGAGGCTGCTGGCAATGATTTGTTGATAGCTTTATCACTTTTCATAACGACAGTATTAATTATCGGAGCCGTTGTTATTGTCATTTTGCCAGTTGCAGGATTTCACCTAAAATAGCTTGCAGCTATTGAATGTAATTTGGCAGCGTCAGTGAGGCATACTTTGCAAAGTGATCAACTGACACAGCTATATACAGTGCCTTGGAATCTGCTACCAACGTATCCCCTACGTATGCGTAGCCAACGGCATAGAACTTGCGTCCTATTTTCCTAGTAAGCCTTGCCTCGAGCGTTAGTTCTGAACCTATCGGTACGGGTTTTATGAAATTAACTTCTAAGTGAGCTGTCACTGCGGGTGTTTTCCACAGCCACATAAGGTAGCCTATTATTTCATCAAGCGCGGATGCCACTATCCCCCCGTGGCTAATTCCTGGAGCCCCTTGATGGACCTCACGGATTTTTGCTTGCCCACGTATGGTTTTATTTGTTTTATCAATATTGTTTATTTCAAGCTGTAGACCAGCTGGTTGTTTTTTGCCGCAACCAAAACAAAAGTCATAGTGATAAGCTATCAGATTATTTAGTTGCTCTTCTTTCTGTCCCATTGCAAGCGTTTAGTCCAATATACGGTTTTGGTATAGCTGGCCAATAGCCTTCAGCTAGACTCTGGTTTAGCAATAATATCATCTCGTTAATTTGATTGGTTATAAGATTTAGATCGATTGCCATGTGATTTGGGCCAAACTTACTTATATATTTTAGGCCGCTCTGCCATTTTGCAATAGCTCCTTTTGGATTTTTACGGATATAGTGTAAGCAACCTGCGGCTATGTGAATTAGACCTTTGTAAAATACCGCTTCTTCTGTAGGTTTGAGTCTACGCCAGTTCTTTTCCCACACTTCGTGGGCTTGCCAATACATCTGTTGATTAAATAGTATCACGCCCTCAATTAACACTTGGTCGGTTTCCAGTCCAGGCGGAAGGTTTTTAAATTGATACTGCTTCATATGCAAATAAGATGCCACATATGCTATATGAGAACTATGTTAAACTTTAAGTCAAGCTGCTGTGCAGGCTATGCTTTGCACGCTCATAGATCTCAAGTGTTTGTGCCCTATTGGCACTTCACATCAAGTACACTTGTATGTAAAACTCGTATGACAGGTAAGCTTATTGAAGACCATGGGTAAGATTAAGGGATTAAAGTGCAGGGAATGCGGGGCTCGGTACCCGATTCAACCGACACATGTTTGTGAGTTATGTTTTGGTCCGCTTGACGTTGAGTACGACTACGAATACATACGTAAACACATAAGCAGAGAGAAAATTGAACAAGGTCCCGCGTCAATGTGGCGATACAAGGATATTCTTCCAATAGAAGATGATGATGAAATAATAACTTTATCTGAAGGTTTTACTCCGCTTATTCATGCCAAGCGTCTAGGTGCAGTACTTGGCTTAGACAATCTATATTTAAAAAATGATACTGTAAATCCCACGAATTCATTCAAAGATCGAGTAGTGAGTGTTGCAAGTTCGTTTGCCAAGGCGCATGGTTTTGAGACAATTGCTTGTGCTTCTACAGGAAATTTAGCGCATGCGGTAGCGGCGTATGCGGCTCATTCGGGGCTGGAGGGTTGTGTATTTATACCTTATGATTTGGAGGCTACAAAAGTTGCTGCAATTTCGGTTTTTGCTCCACGTATCTATGCGGTAAGAGGCAATTACGACGATGTAAACCGATTGTGCACAGAGCTAGCGGATACATATCCTTGGGGATTTGTAAATATCAACCTCAGACCATATTACAGTGAAGGGTCAAAGACCTTAACTTTTGAGACTGTTGAACAATTGGGCTGGAGAATACCTGATGAGATAGTGATACCTGTTGCGTCAGGGTGCCAGTTTGTCAAGCATAGACGTGCCATAGAGGAGCTGAAATTATTAGGCTTGGTAGATGATGACAAAGTGCCAAGATTTACTGGCGCGCAGGCGCTTGGTTGTGCGCCGGTTTACAATGCATTTCAAGAGGGCACTGACTTAATTAAACCAGTTAAACCTAATACTATTGCAAAATCCATAGCTATTGGAAACCCTTCAGATGGTACATATGTGTGTAGGATTGCGCGCGACACTAAAGGTGTAATCGAAGCAGCAACAGAAGAAGAAATAATCGAGGGCATAGAGTTGCTTGCCAAGACGGAAGGCATATTCACGGAGACTGCTGGCGGAGTTACGGTAGCTGTGCTTAAAAAGCTTGCGCAGGCAGAGCGATGGAAAAGAGACGAAATTGTAGTTGCTTATGTTACTGGGCACGGATTCAAGACGATGGACTACTTGACAGACAAAAAAGCCAGTATCGTTGAAATAGATGCTAGCTTTGAGAATTTCACAAAGCAGTTCCCACCGTAAAATTTTATTGGAGGTAAATGCTATGGGCGTAAGAGTACGGATTCCAGGACCACTAAGAAGGCTGGCAGATGGAAATGCAGAAGTCATTGTTGAGGGTAGCACGGTAGCTGAAGTGATAGATGCACTTGATAAGAAGTATCCTGGCTTTAAGCAAAGGCTCTGCGATGAGCAAGGCAATTTGAGGCAGTTTATTAACATTTATCACAATGACATGGATATAAGGTTTGCTGAAGGACTTGCGACAAAAGTTGCTGATAACGATGATATTTCGATAATACCTGCTGTCGCCGGTGGTATATATGGTAAAAAGACGGCTTAAGCTAGTATTTTCAAAGGAATTAGTCAAAGAGCCAATTATATATGAGTTAGGTAAAAAGTTCGAAGTTGTTACAAATATACGCCGGGCCGATGTATCACATGATCAAGGCTGGGTAATTTTAGAGGTCTCAGGAGAAGAGTTAGAAGTAAACAACGGAATTGATTATTTGCGTAATCGTGGGGTAATTGTTGAGAACGCCGAAGGTAATATGGTGGAATAGTCGCCATGAAAATAGCTGTAGCGATGTCAGGGGGGGTCGATTCTTCAGTTGCTGCCGCGCTGTTAAAGCAGCAAGGCCATGATGTAGTTGGTATTACTTTGCAGCAATGGCCGCGCGATGATGAATATCAGCTTCGTATTCATGGTGGCTGCTGCAGCCTAGACTCTGTTGAGGATGCAAGGCGGGTAGCCGCGCTATTGCATATCCCATATTACGTGTGGAACTATGAGGAAGTGTTTAAGCAAAGGGTAATTAAGCCATTTTTACGGTCGTACGGTGCAGGTAAAACTCCAAACCCATGCATTAGATGTAATAGATTTATCAGATTCGAGCTTATGCTAGATAGGGTTTTAGCGCTAGGATTTGACAAATTAGCAACTGGACACTACGCACGAATAATAAAGACAGACAGGGGATACGAACTTCACAAAGCTGTGGATGAGAGCAAGGATCAGTCTTATGTGCTTTATCATCTTGGTGAGGATCAATTAGCGCATCTGGAATTTCCTCTAGGGACCTACACCAAAGCGCAAGTAAGACAGATGGCTGCTGAGTTTGGTCTCCCAGTTGCCAACAAACCCGAAAGTCAGGAAATTTGTTTTGTTCCGATAGGCGGGTTTAGAGAATATATGGGGCGTAAACTAAGTACAAAGCCTGGTCCTATAATTACTACGGACGGCACAATTATAGGCAGGCATAACGGAATTCATTATTTCACTGTGGGTCAGCGTTCAGGCCTTGGGCAGCTTGCCCAGCCAGGTCCATGGTATGTTGTAGAGATCAGAAAAGATGAAAACGCTATTGTGGTGGGACGCAAGGAAGATTTACTGAAGCGTAGAGTGCGTTTAAACGGTTTTGTGTTTTGTGGGAGGCGCGTCCATTTGCCTGTTGACTGCGAAGTACGTTTGCGATATCGAGGACAACTAGTTCCAGCTACGTTGGAAAATACAAAAGAGGTTGCCCTGCACCTTCCATATCCTGGCCCAGCGCCCGGGCAGGCAGCAGTTGTTTATCAGGGGTCGCGCGTAGTCGGTGGCGGGACAATTGAATCGGCTGCATAGTCATCTGAGGGTGCAATTCGTTTTCTGACACGCTCCAAATGTACATAGTACTAGCTGCTGCTGTTAAACCGCATCTAAAGCATGTGGTGAGTGGCTTGCCAGTAATACCGCACCTTTATGTTTGGGTGGGTTCTGCTTTATTACTTTTGCCGGTTGCCAGTGCCTTTGTAGTCAGTTATGGGCTTGAAAGTAAACGAGCTGCAACACTTATATCCAATGCCACTTGTATCCTGACTATGCTTATTGCTCTTATGATCTTCTATAGCCAACTAGTTCACATGGGTGCGCTAATTACTTCCAACAATTATTGGATAAATGCGGCTGTCGCAAGCCATGGCCCCTTGAAATTTACTACCTTGTCTTTGGACTTGGGTATTGTTATTGACCATATTAGTTCACCTGTGCTAGTGCTGATTCCAATTGTGCTTGCGGGAACTTTGCTTTCTGACACGCTAACGACTAGAGCGCAGCGCTTTGATCTTCTGGATTTTGGCCTTCTTCTTATCAGCTACTTTGCCCTGATTGGTGCTGTCTATTCCAACGGATTTCTGCAGCTTTTTGTTTTCATAATTATCTTTCTGAGCATAATAATAATTGAATACGGTAGGATTAATGGGCGACAAGATGTTCAACCAGGAAGCCAAAGACTATGGGTTTGGTTATCTGGTATTAGTGTGCTAGCTGTACTTCTTATATTTGTATATTCCAGATTCGCACATTTTTCCTTTGCTACTCTCAACAAGCAATATGTATCTACTGCTGGTGTTGGCGACAAAAGTCTTGTAACCACTGCTTGTTTGGTTCTGACTGTGCTTGCATGGCTGGCTGGTGCGTTTCCATTTAGGATTCGGTATGGTAGCTTGTTTGCCGGAAATGACTGGGTCTATATGTACGGCTTTGTTACAGCCCCTTTTGCATTAAGCATAGTTATATTATCTAGAGTGACTCCACTTTTGACAATCCAGCATGTTACCGCGCCAATCACTATGTGGACCGGCATTGGCTTGTTTTTAGCTTCTGCCATCTACGCAGCTTTTTGCGACAACATCTATGAAAGAATTCTTTCAATTCAAGGTGGTATATTCGGGCTATCGCTTATGTGTGTAGGGTTAAATGATCTTGCTTTGGGCCTGTTTATAGGTCTTTGTTTATTGTTAGCATCATCTGTCTTTAGCCTCAGTGTGCCACTTATATCTAGTGCGTATAGGTCCAGCAGCTTGTCGGAGATTTCAGGTACAAGAGTTGGGCTGCCTAAGACGTCTTTGGTATTTGCGGCTGGGCTTTTAGGGGTGGGCTTTTTCCCGCCACTGCCACTTTTTGTTGGAGGTGCCAATTTACTCGCTACTTTGATATATCAGCATATGTATCTACCGATGATTCTCGTTTCTCTAGGGATTGTGATAAGCTCGGCTGTAACGTTCCAAACATTAAGGCATGCGGTTTTCGGGCAGCCTAGACGTAGGAGGGCTTTCGATCCTGAACGCATTAGAGATGCAAGAGGATTTTATGTGATTGTTGAATATGCTGCTACTGTAGCATTCATAGCAGCAGGGGCATGGATGCCCTTTGGCTTGCAAAGCTGGTGGCAGCAATATACTGGCCTGCATGAGGTTTCTAAGGGCAGTGTAGTTTACGCGTTTAGCATTATGATCCCGCTTATAATAGGGGGACTTATATCATTTTCGCCGATTAACAAGTTGACCCATTTAAGTTTTCGTTCATTGGGCATTGTAATACAACGTCTAGCTAACACAGCGGGTAATGTCGTATACCTACTCGACTCTATTAGTAGTAAAGTATCGGCAATCTATATGCCGGTCGATTGGCTTGCGGCGTGGCAAAATATCGGTGAACAGAAAAGGACCCTCATTGGCGGAATGATTGGAATTATAGTCGTGGGTATATTGGTGGCATTTGTTTTTAGATGATTGTGATAAAGATTTGGCTAGGTTTGTTTACTAATCATGGAGCTGCAACAAGCTGGGCATTAAATGCTTAATTTAAGTCACATTCGGCCTTATGAATTTGTTTTGCCGCTTGTCGTGTTTGCGCCGTATTTTATGGCGCTGGTGGCTCTGGTCGTTGATTTGTATACATCATCACGTGAGGCTGTTTGGCTAATCGGCTTTTGGACTGCTGTTTGTGTGGCTTTTGTCGCCGGGGCTTCATATAGTCAATTCAGTTTAGCTTCATCACAACTACAGTGGAGCGTGAATATTGGAGGCTGGCTAGGCCTATACAATATTGCCCTTAATCTTGGTACTAACGGCCTTACAAATACCTTGCTTGCAGCAACCGATTTAGCCTTTGTGTTTGCTTACCTAGGCTCTAGAGAGCGAGACGCGGACAGGGCAGTTAGTGTGATAATGTTTTTGCTACTTTTGGGATCACTTAACGGTATCCTGTGCTCTACAAACATTTTCCTTATTACTTTATTTACTGTAATTTCTTGTGCAGTGGTTATGTCACTTGCGTATGTATTGTATGGAGAGCGTTTACGGCATGCTATAGGAGCCTTCATACTGCTTGCTTTTGTCTTAACTGCCGCGCTAATTACAGTTTTATATTCAGCACAAAGCCAAACCTCCTTGTTGAGTGATGTCTACTCAATTGGACTTGCACCCAAACAACAATTTGTGAATTTGTCTCTTTTTGGCATTGCAGCCCTTATACTTCTGGGGAGCTGGCCATTTGGTGCATGGTATCGAAACCTTATGGAGAACTTATCCTCTCCTTTAGCCTCTGTTTTCACCATTTTCGCAAGGGCTCTAGCTGCTGTAATTATCTTCGAAATAATTTTGAAGATCGATATACATACTATGGTCCTTTTGCAGTATGCCATTTTAAGTTTTGGAATTTTACAAACCGCAATTGGCAGCCTTAGGATTACACGGTCTGATCTTATGCGGGATTACGTACAGGGTTTGCTGGAAATAAATGGCGGTGCCATTCTTATGAGCATTGGTACACTCACAGCTTCAGGCTTCATTGCAGCTGCCTTGTTTTTTGTAGTTAGTATTATTACAACGCCAGTATGTGTATACACAGCTAATCATATTGATTCACGAGTGCTTCGGCGGCCCAATGTGCCAATTACAGGTATTGTGAATGTGGCACCATGGTCCGGTTGGAGCTTGGCATTAGGATCGCTAGGGTTGGTGGGGCTACCTGGATTAGGGGGATTTGTAGCTTTGGGAGTACTGCTAGCAGGCAGTTTTAATTTGCCACCTTATTTTATGGTGCCTGTTGGCATGGTGCTAGCGCTCTCACTGGTTGGCTGCCTATATAGGTGTTTTGTTAGTCTGTTTGGGCGCACACCCGAACGCTTACGTGATATTGGAGACTTACGTCTAGGAGTGAGAGCCCTTGCTGTTGCATCTGTAGCTGCACTGATGTGGATAGGTATAATGCCTTCAGGTCCAAAGGTGGCATCGATCCCTATTCTTGAAAGTGGGATCGTAAACGTTATTAGCAACCAAGTTTTTAGTCTAAGTACACCTTATCTTTCGCAAATTAGAGGAGTACGGTAAGGAACAACGTATGGTTCTGAAGACAATGGTTTTATCTAATAACATTTTTCAAGTACTAGGTGCTGCACCTTATGTTCTGGTAGCGCTTGGTCTTGTATTTTTTTATCTTTTCAGTCTAACAGGTAGGCGCATAGTGGCTTCTACCGTGCTTGGACTCTTTATAACTTTTTCGATGATAGCCTTTGCGGCAAATGCTACAGGTATTAAAGTTTACGCTGCATCTTCTTTTATTCTAAGCCACGAAGTGGTTATGTACTCATTCCTTGTACTTGCGTTTGCTTGGTTTGGTAATTTGCTTTATGGGCTTGATGCATCGTTAAGATTCACCAATTACGATACGACATTGCTTGTGCTTGGGCTTTTAGGGTATCTTGTTGCAGTTGTGGCTAATTCGTATGTAATTGTGTTTGGAGCCCTTATGTTTATTTTCCTTTGTGTGGCACTAGTCGTCCAAGCCAAAGCAAAAGTCACCAAGCTGCAAGTCATAGGTGCTGTGGCTTGTACACTATTTTCTGCAATCGCATTAGCATTAGGCACGGTAGCTTTCGAAAAGGCCCTTTTCACATTCTTAGACCTTCCCACTATTCATACGAGCCTCCAGTTCGCAGTCGGTGTGCTTATACTAGTTGGTTTGGTGGCCTGGTATGGCTTCGTATCGATGCTTATTAGTGGGTCTGTCCTTAGGGAAAGACATTATGAACTGTACGTAACCGTGCTATTGCTTATGCTTGGAGCTTCTGTACCCCTGGTCTGGCGTACGTTGTTTATGCTAGTTCCGGTTTTTGGGCAGGGTGCGTGGAATTATTTTTCTGTAACGGTGGGTGCAAGCCTGTTTCTTCTTGCCGGTTTTAATTCCGTTCGGTTACGAAATTTAAATAATTTACTAGGGTCGGCTGCGCTCGGTTGGATTGGCTTAATGCTTACAACTTCAGGGATACCAGCTGCTAAGGGATACGTGCTGATTGAAGTTGAAGCGTTTATTGAAATCTTATCTGCAATCGGCCTTCTTCTGATTAGCTACATTAAGTATGCTTACGCTGATCGTATGTCGGAAAGGCAGCGACGAGTGGTTGAAGTTGGGGTGTTGGGTATAGCGGCAAATATCAGCTTTGCGCCACCATTTGCAGGCTTTTGGGCAGCACTGCTGGTTATTTATGGGCTTGGGCTTGACGGTATTATATGGGGGTCTATTCTCACTTCAGCAGGTGCATGTGCATTTATTGCCTCTTCTCTTGCACAGGCTATGGAGGCATTACGTTTTCCTTTACCCACAGCGAAGCGAAGCGTACGCAGAATGAGAGGTTTTTGGCCTCTAAGTTTCTTTTCCAGTGTTGTTATATTCAGCATGATAGCATTTGCTGGATATCTGTCGCCTCTCATTTATTTTGCTTATAAGGGAGCTCAGTCGATTGGCATTACGCATTGATGCGACAATTTAGAAATGCTATTAGAACGCAGTTTGCATTGCTTGTTTCCACCCTTGTATCTATAAGCTTAATAGGATTCTTTTCATTATTTAGGCCACAATGTAGGATAAGGTTTTTTCTAACTGCGTTTGTGTACTTGCTTTTTACCATAGTGGTCTTTGTTGCAGTGGGTGACTTATATGTGCTAAGACAAAACATAGTTTTAGTCGTGCTATGGTGGTTATTCTGCAATATCCTTGCACTCTTAAGTGGCCCTTGGTTTGCGCATGGATATCTGTCCACCGGGGACATTGTAACCTTCAGCCGTGTGTATATGGCGTACCCCATATATTTGTTGTTGGCTTATGATAAGAACCTTGTAGATGTTGTGGTTATAGGAAGCATAATAGGATTTTCTGATGCTGCTGACGGGCGAATTGCACGCATAACCAGAAGTGCAAGCAAATTAGGAGCATTGTTTGACCCGTTTGCTGATGCATGCTTTTTCTTAATGGTAACCCTTGCCGAAGTGCGGATGGGAATATATGCTTTTTATCTTGCTTTGATAATGCTCATCCGTTACCTTCTGCCTGGGATAGGCAGCTTGGTTGTACTGGCAAAACAAATAAAAGTTAACTTTGGACACACCACGGCAGGCCAAGCTTCTACGCTTGCGTTTGGTTTTTCACTTGCTGTGCCGGTTGTTTTTTTGATCTTGGGTCACAGTCCAGTGCCTACATTTCCTTACATGGCATTAGTGCTAAGCCTCCTTACTTTAGCTACTTTTACTTCGCTCATAAGACGCGTAGCTAGACGGCCACAAGGTCGCTCAGATGCCAGACACGTCCGGTTCTGATTCTGGCGTACGTGACATTGCGTACTTTATAAAATTTAATATCCGTAGAGTGTAGCTCATTTATACGCCGTGGGCACCTAAGATTGGATGGCGCGCAACTGTTAATGAGTTTTGCGGACAAACGCCCGTGGATATGGCAATCCATGTCCATGAAACTCTCCGATTGGGCAGGCGCCAACGGCATCTCTTACAAGCTTGTCTGGCTGTGGTGGCGGAAGGGGCGGTTGTCGATGCCACCTTCCCGAGCTGTACCGGAAGCTACCCTACAAGGCGGCATGGTACGGGTCTTTGCAGATTGAAGCGGATACCTTTTATAAGAGCGGCAGGCAGTGTTGTCAGTGTGGTGCTGTAAAGGATGTCCTGCCGCTGTGGGAGCAGACCGTTTTGCTGCGATTCCTGCTGTCTTATCGTGGATATGGACGTGAAGGCGATATGCAACAACGTGGGCCTGGTGGCTGTTGCCGGGAGTGGCCCCGAAGACGCAAAACGCCTGTGGACGGGATAGAAGTCCTGCTGTCGGGCAGGCAATCTCGGAGGCAGCGAAAAGCCATCAGGGCGCCCGTAAGCCTTGCGCCTCCACCCGCCAACAGGTTGATGATGGTGGCAGATTTCCATGTTCCTGGCGACACTTCTACACAAAGACGGGTTATATAGATTAGGGGTCACACACGGCCAAAGCGGTATAACGTGTTTGAGCCGAGGATTTGGTGAACGTTTGTTTGATCTCTAGCATTGCATTAATGTTGGGCATTGCTAAAATTAAATCAAGGTCTTTTTAACTTTCTTTTATAGCCTTCAGCTAACGCAATATCAATCGGAGAGGAGGTTTGATTACTTTGCTATGAACATTGCTCAAGTTGCGCCGCCTTTTGTTAGAGTGCCGCCGGTGAAATATGGGGGCACGGAGCGAGTGGTTTACTTCCTTACAGAGGGTTTGGTAAAACGTGGGCATAATGTTACACTCTTTGCCGCAGGAACTTCTGAGACCTCCGCTAGGCTAATTGAAGTAGTAGCAAAGCCGCTTTGGCAAACGCATTTTGTTGATCCTGTAGCATGGGTGACCTATGAGGTTCACTTGTTAAAGAAGTATGCCAAGGAGTTTGATATCATTCATTCACATATTGATTACCTTCCATGGCTTATAGCTGAGGAGATCGACGTGCCTATAGTAACAACCTTTCATGGGCGGCTCGACATTGAAGACTGGTGGCCGCTTATGAATGAATACAGACACATGCCTGTAGTTTCCATAAGCGATGCGCAGCGACTAGCTGTTGCTCATTTAAATCTAAACTGGGTTGGCACTGTATACCATGGTTTGGACTTGGAGGATCGATTCTACCTTGGTGATGGCAGTGGCGGTTACTTATTGTTCTTGGGGCGCATTGCTCCTGAGAAAGGACCCACAACAGCTATACGAGTGGCCATAAATGCACGTATACCATTAAAGATTGCTGCTAGAGTTGATCCTGTTTGTGAAAAGTACTTCACCACAGAGGTACAACCTTACCTTGATCATCCGTTAATTCATTGGATTGGGGAAGTAGACGACATAGCCAAAAGAGACTTGTTAGCGGGAGCAGTTGCATTACTGGCACCAATTGATTGGGACGAACCTTTTGGGCTTGCCGTAATTGAAGCACTTGCATCTGGCACTCCTGTAATTGCAAGGCCGAGAGGTGCGCTTGTTGAAATAGTGCGGAACGGCTTAGACGGCTACCTTTGCTGGGACGAGCAAGAAATGGTAGACGCTTGCACTAAGGTTACGCTTCTTGACAGAAGCGCAATCCGTAACTACGCGATACGACGTTTTTCAACCGATCGTATGGTTGAAGAATACGAAGAAGTATACGAAAGGGTAATACGCGAGTTTAGTATTCGATCTTGATTGCTATATCTCCGTGTTTTTCGAGCACGGCAACCAACGTGCAGTGCTCGTCAGATTTGTATTTTAGCGATACTCGTGCGTTACCAACTCGCAGATTTTTAATGGTTACTTCATCCAGCCATGGTGGCAATGCTGGCCTTTTGATTAAAAGCTCGTTGTTCAGGGCATTTGCCTCAAGCCCAAGGATGGTAGCCAAAATGTATGGAATAGCGCCTGCTGCCCAGGCCTGCGGGTTGCAAGCAACAGGATATCTCACAGGTACTGGATAAACCTTTCGACTGAACCCAGCAAAAATTTCTGGCAATCTATAATTCGGGAATCTTACCGCTGCTTCAAAAAGAGCAGAGAATGTCGTAAGAGCCTCATCAGTATAGCCGTACTTTTTAAGCCCGGCAATTATTATGGAATTGTCATGTGGCCAAACTGCCCCTACTTGATAATCAATAGGGTTGTAGTTTCCTTCCGTTTCAGCTAGGGTCCTAATTCCCCAGCCGGAAAACATGGGTTCGGATAGTAGTGTTTTAGCTACGTGTTCGGCTTTGTCTTTCTCTATTATTTCGGACCAAAGTGCGTGGCCTGGATTTGATGCAACTGAATCAACTTGCCTGCCACCTTTCTCAAGAGCTATCGCATAATAATTCCTTTCTGGCATCCAAAATGCTTGGTTAAATCTGTTTTTTAAGTCATAAGCCTTTTTTTCTAATTCCTCAGCAGTTGTGTGATTGCCTACGCTGCGTTCCAAATATGCTGCAGATAGCCATGCCTTGTACACGTATCCCTGCAGTTCCACAAGTGCGATAGGCGGTTCAGCCAATGTGCCATCACTATGCGCGATACTGTTGCCAGAGTCTTTCCAGCCTTGGTTAGATAACCCTTTGGAGGCCTTGCATATGTAGTCATAGAATCCATCGTTATCATGGTCGGCATATTTATCTATCCACTCAAGACATGCTCTTACGTTGCCTTCGAGCTTGCGGTAGAGCCCTATGTCTCCGCTCCACTTTACATATTCAGCCATAAGTATCAAGTAAAGGGGTGTGGCATCGGCAGTACCGTAGTACGGCGTTTGGGGAATCTCTTTAAGATTTGCCATCTCTCCGATACGCAGTTCATGTGGTATCTTGCCGGGCTCTTCATCTCGAAGTTCGTTTATTTCTTTGCCCTGGTATTTTGCCAAAACCGACAGTATATTGGCGGCGATAGTAAAGTCAAAGGCCAGCAACTGAATGCCGGCTATTAGATTGTCGCGTCCGAACAGCGCTACATACCAAGGAATTCCTGCCGCCAAAAAAGTGTCCTTATGCTGTGTCGTCTGAAGTATTGAAAGATCATCAAATGCTCTTTTTAGAACACGGTCGAACAAGGGGTTATCAGTAGACACTTTTACTTTTTCAAAACTTGTTGCAGTTTTGGCCAACTTTGGCCTCGCTTCTATTTTGTGGTCACTTTGATCTAGAAGTTCTATTTCAACACGTATAATCTGCTGACCTCTTTTCGGTATATGTAAATGATATATTGCGTGGCCAATCGAAAGTCTAGTATTGGGCATTGGCGAAAACGTCAAGATGGTTCTTCGTTTGTGTCCGTCTGCCCCATCGTAACTCAGTATTAGCTTATTATCTTGCCACCTTGGTGGATATAGCTTACCACGGTTTCCTGGTTCTGCTCCTCTTACCACGAACATGTCGTCGAAGCAGCTTCCGTAACAAAAAGTTAAGGTTATATCCACATCTTCAGTAGCATAGTTTTGAACAGTGACTGTTTCTATAACTTTTGGCCCAAGAGCTCGCTCACGTTTAATACCTAAACTTTCTTTGGGCAACAAATTACCATTTGGAAGTTTTATTTCTGGATTAGTTAGCTCAGATATAGATGTATGGAGTAAATGGGCTGACGCTAAGAGTACCCCCATTTCACGGTTGTTCAGGCGAAGGATTGCTTGGTCTAGGTAGCGCATGTCGTGAAAATAAAGTCCATGGCCTGCAAATTTATTTGAATCAATGTCGCCGCTAGGTGCGCAAAGAGCAAACACACTTCCGTTTTTGGTGGTGAGCGAATCCCCTAGATCTGTTATTAGGGTTGATCTTCCTTGCCGTAAGAGTCTTGCTTGATTAGGCTCTCTTTCAGCCGAAACCCCCGACTTGCTTACTGTTATTTTTTTTGCTTCTAGCGCCATCTTCCCCGGATCCTTAATATAAAAACAATCAAGTTTAGGCCCTTATCTTTTTAGGCATATTAGCATATATATCATGTGGAAATGGTGGAGTTACGTTAGTCTATACAAAAACTCGCGTTAAGAAATATTAAATTTTGTTCGCACAAGAATATAACTTTAACGATCATGCTTGGCCTAGATTATTTGGATGGTTGTACAGATTGTTTTATTAAAGTCGTAGAATTGTCATTGGTGATGCGCTAGGCGGGGAGCTAGCGGTGCCCTGAACCCGAAATCCGCTACATGCGGGGCCGAACTCCCCCTTGCGGCATGTGGCGTTCATGCAGGAGCAGGTAGAGGACGATGAGGGTCTGGACCTGTGCGGCCTGGCTCCGTGAACCCCGCCAGGTTCGGAAGAAAGCAACGGTAAGCGGACGTCAAGGGGTGACACAGCAATCTGGACCTGAGCCCAAAGCCTGAATTCCGCTGGGTGTCACTTGTCAAGAGGGGGTGCGCATCGCCATTGTAATAAACTTATATGCGCAGACATGGATAATCGCTATGTAGCTTTATATCGCAAATATAGGCCATCTAGGTTTGCCGAAGTAGTTGGTCAAAGAGCTGTTGTAAGTATAATTTCTGCTTCCATAGCCCGCAATACAATATCGCATGCTTATCTTTTTGCTGGCGGACGCGGTAGCGGTAAAACTACTGTAGCAAGACTTGTGGCTAAATCCCTAAATTGTGAAAGTCGACGTGCAGGGGAGTTCGAACCCTGTGGGAAATGTTCTTCTTGCCAGCAAGTAGCGAACGGTAGCCATATGGACCTGATAGAAATGGACGCTGCATCTAATCGCGGCATAGATGACATTAGATCCCTTAAGGATCGGATAATTCTTGCTCCCACTATGGGTAAATATAAAGTTTATATCATTGACGAGGCTCACATGCTTACCATAGAGGCGTTTAATGCTCTTCTGAAAACCTTGGAAGAGCCCCCACCAAATGTTGTTTTTATACTTTGCACAACCGAAGCCAATAAAATACCTGCAACGGTTGCAGGGCGTTGCCAGAGGTTAGATTTTAAGCGGATAAGTGCAAATGAAATTACAGAAGCATTAATGCGGATTGCTGCATCTGAAAATATCAAGTTAGTGCCTGAAGCAGCGAGCGTAATAGCTCGTAAAGCTGATGGTAGCCTGCGCGATGCTATTAGCTTGCTGGAACAAGCAGCAGCATTTAGTAACGATGATGAACCTATAGACGAAAGCCATGTTAGGTTTATGATAGGTGCTGCCGACCCTCTTATGGTTGAATCGCTTTATGACTGCCTTTATTCGCAAAGGATAGAAGAGGCGTTTTCCACGCTTGAAGCCATGTATGACAGCGGTAGTGATGTGCGTGAAATTCTTTATGAGTTGACTGTAAGACTCAATACTGCATTTATTGGTGCTGTTAAAAAAGGAGAAATAAAGGCAGCAGAGGCGTTTGCAAAAGCTTTAGAAGTTTTAGTTGGTACGGAAATCGAAGTAAAGCGGCATGCAGATCCGCTTTTTTTGGTGGAAGGGGCATTAGCGCAGGCTGCATATCATCTTGCCCGAATGCAAAGGCCAGCAGAAGACGATAGACTCAAGTTTGCAAGCCCTGCTAAGCGTGAGGAGTACGCACCTATACCACCACACCTATCTGAAGGTTATAAAGACAAACTAACAAAAGCGCTTCTCCAGCGCCAAGATAACGCGAGATTACGGCAAGATTTTTTAGATAAAAAAGAAGCTCTTTTAACTGGAAAAGAAAAAAATCCCTCCCAGACCGAGGTTGGTTCGGCAAGGGTAAAAGATATTGAAGGGCTAAAACGTGTTTGGGGCGATATCTTGGAACAAGCTCGCGTTTATATGCCTTTGAGGGCTGCATTGCTTGAGGGCCGTCCTACTAGGTTGGATGACGGCGAAGTGGTAATTGCATTCAGGTATGCAATACATCATGAGAGAGCCAACAGTGCTAAGAGTCTTGATGTGCTCCAGTCAATTCTCGAAAAATATTGTGGATCAAGACTTAAAATAACAATGGTGCATGACCCATCGGCATTTGAAGAGGCTGATGACCCAGGTACAAATCCTGTGGTAAGAAAATTGTTGGAACTGACAAAGGGTTCGATTGTTGAGGTAAGGGATGGAAAGCAGAGATGAAAGATAGTTTCAAGATAATCAAACAGATAAAACAACTACAAGAGCAGATGGAAACTGCCCAAAAAGAGTTGGAGCAAATGCGATTTGAAGGGTCTTCGGGAGGAGAAGCAGTGAAGGCAGTGGTAAACGGAAGTCAGCAGCTTTTAGATTTGCAAATATCGCAGTCCGCCTATGAAGCTGGACCCGAGATGTTGCAAGACCTCATTATCTCGGCTGTTAACCTTGCATTGGAAGCGTCACGAAAAGCAGCGGCAAACAAAATAGGATCACTAACTGGTGGCCTTCTAGGACCATAATGTTTGGGTGGGTTGTGCAGCATTGTATCGATTGCCAAGAGCGCTGGAAAATTTAATGGCTGAGTTAGCAAGGCTACCTGGTATAGGGCCGAAAACGGCCCAGCGGTTAGCCTTCCACATGTTGAAACTGCCTAAAGAACGCCGCTCGGCGTTGGCTCATGCTATAGAGGACCTCGAAGCCGGTGTTACCAAGTGCTCTGTTTGCTTCAATTTGAGTGAAAAACCTATGTGTAGTGTCTGCGATGACCCATCAAGAAACAAGAAGTTAATTTGCGTTGTTGAAAGCCCATCGGATGTCATAGCTATAGAAAGGACAGGTACTTATTCGGGTGTGTATCATGTGCTCCACGGCGTTATATCACCTCTTGAGGGTGTTGGCCCAGATGATATAAATATTGGAAAACTTATCGATCGGGTTTTATCTTTTGAAGATTCAGAAAGTGTGGAAGTGATTGTGGCAACCAACAGCGACATGGAGGGTGAGGCCACAGCATCATATATAAGTCAGATTCTCACACCAAAGGGTATTAAGGTTACACGGCCAGCACATGGAATTCCAGTTGGTAGCGATCTTGAATATGCGGATGAAGTCACGTTGGCAAGAGCCATCGCTGCTAGGCATGTAATCTAGATCACCAGCTCCAAGTGAGTATTTCGAAAGGCTTTATTTCATTGTCATGAGGGATAGCATTGCCAAGAAAATCAACTCGCCGGGCACCTGGCGGTAGTGTTACATCTTCAATTGAGGCTTTATAGCCACTGGGCTCAAAACATCGTAACTCAGTGTACCCATTTACTTTACGAAGGGAAGAAAGTATTAAAATCCCAGGTCTTATAAAGATGCCAATTGGTTCCAAGTATGTGGCTATCCCAACGATAGGATGTGCAAATTCTTCCCAATATTGCCACACCTTTTTAAGGGAAATTGGGTTATCTAAAGCTGTAAGCCCAAACTCCCATGTAATCTCGCCTCTACACTGGGCGTTAGGGCATGATATCGTAGGTCCCGCAGGGCCAGGTCTGGTAGTTAATGCTGGCTTAGATAGCTTACCAACTGATCTAAGCAAAGTTACTGCAACAAAATCTTTGTTACCTTTGCGTACATGCTCATATTCAAATGGTGTGTTAAACACCAAGGCGAGTCTTCCAGCTGCAACAAAGTGTCTTGCTGCAACAGTTTTCTCATCGTATTCGACTCCTGATCGCTGCCCGGGAGGTTCATATTCACGATATGCGGATCCGAATGTGGTTCCTGAATATGTACCATCTATGGGCTCACCAATGGGTATATACAGTCGCAGTCTTCTGTTTATTTCGTTCGTATGCAATGTAAGCTTTATCCTAAAGAATGATTCACCTGCGATCTTGGTTATTTGCCACAAAGCATGTTCTTTTGCGCTTTTATTATTAGGGCCACCAAAGCTGTAACTGACATTAAGTTTTGCTATTCCTGGCTCCTTAAAGGATGACCAATACTTAATGTAGCGCTTAATAACTGGCACTTCGTCACTGCCAGGTGCAAAATTATATTCGTCACCTTCGTCGGCTTGCCAGTATAGCTCAAACATGTTAGACGAAATTACTTTCCCATCACACGTTAGATTAAATACTCCGTTCAATAAATCTAAATACATTTTGTCTGTCCCTAATGATGATTCTTGCACCTCAATGCCTGGGAAATTGCCTTGTCTATACCTGGTTGAAAGTGGATCAACCGATTCGAGGTAGACGCCATTGAAAACTGTAGATCGTGGCCACGGCGAAGGATTGAAAGGATATTTGGGGTTGCTAAAGTACTTGGAGGCTACCTTTAATGTACTAAGTCGTGCTTTGGCAAGACGGCTTAAAAAGTCGTAATGGACCCTATCGGTTACGGTTCCGCATATACTGTCATGCGCTGAATTCAGAATTAAGAGCTTCCAGGCTTCACTTAGAGAATCATAGTGTGAATTTGGGTCAAGTACCTGAATAGGTTCAAGGTATCTGGTTAGGGTAGTCTCAAAATTGGCATACGCGATTTTGCTTGGTAAGCGGGCAGTAAAGCTTCCACGCAGAACATAGCTTGTGTCTGAATATCTTAGTTCTCCTATGACTTCACCAACTGGGCTTGGCATATTTGCTATGTATTGGTGAATGGTTGAAAGCTTTGGGGAAATTTCTGTTTGGCTTTGCGCGAAGTGCAAGAAGGATTCTGGTATCTTTTGTGCAAACATATGGTCATCGCCGCACATTATTAAATATGGTTGCCTTGCATCTATTCTCGAGATGGAATGCACTTCTTTTTTGAGGCTTAACGCAAAATTTTCAGGGCTGGATAGGTCAAGTCGCGCTCCATTTGCGTAGCCGAAACGCATATGTGCGCACCTAACGCTGTGGCCCGAAGGACTTTTCCATGTAAAAGTAAGGCCTAAGCCGTTGTCAGGCACACCACGCCATAAAGCGGCAATTTGTATGCCAAAGTTTACTAATATTTGGGGCATCTGTGCTATATGACCAAACTGGTCAGGTAAATAACCTATGAACTCTTTTATGCCATATTCATTTGCCTTACGAATGCCGAGTTCTAGGTTTCGTATCAACGTTTCGCCTGAAGGTATGAACTCATCAGCAAGGGTGTACCACGGGCCGAAGTGTAGTCTACCAGCACGTACTGCTCTTTCTATTGAGTTTCGGTACGCAGGTCTAACAGCTAAAGTGTCTTCGATGGGTGCAACTTGGCCATCGAGATAAAACTTAAAATGTGGTTCTGTTGTTATGCGCTCAAGAACATCCTTTAAAAGCTTTACGAGTTTTGTGCGAAATTGTCTATACGTAAGATACCATTCACGATCCCAGTGCGTATGCTGAACGAGGTAGACTTCTACTTTCATGATAAAGTTGTGATCGGAAGCAGATAATAATTGCTTACATCATGTAACCTTATATTACAGGAAGGGGGTGTAGCTCAGGGGGAGAGCGTCTGCTTTGCACGCAGAAGGTCGGGGGTTCGAATCCCCCCACCTCCAGACTATATTTGTAGTGGCTTTTAAAATTTCTTATTTGTGCAAAGGAGAGTTCTGCTGGACAGACCAACGCTCAAAAAGCCATTTCAAGCCTACTATTACATGTTTAAATCCGACAGATGGTTATTAAAGTTGCTAGTTGGCGGCATATTTACCATACTGAACATAACAGTAATAGGCGGCTTCTTTGCTCTTGGTTATCAGGTTGAAGTGGTATCCGGATTAATTTCAGGCATTCCACAATTACCATCTTGGCGCGATTTAGCAGGTTTATTTCAAAAAGGGGCAAATCTCTTTCTTGTGAGCTTCATCTGGGAGCTGCCATCATTTTTTCTTTCTTTTATAAACCACTCGTGGGCTACAGATATGAGTCTTGGATGGTCCGCCTTTTTCTTGTTTTGCTATCCAGTTATTTTGACTGCCTTTGTTTCGACTAAATCAATAAGAGAAGCGCTTAGGTTCAAAAAAATACTAGAAAAAGTTCAGCTTGATATACCTAGGCTCCTTATAGTATTTGCGGTTTACTTAGTGTCTCTGCTTCTTTCAGCTGTGTCGCTATTGGTCCTATTGATTGGTATAGCAATAGGCCTATTCTGGGCTCAGCTTGTTCTGTCTTACCTCAGCGCTGCATACTTTCTGGACACTACCGAAACTCAGATAACTTCACAGTAGGTGCCATGCTACCATACCCCCGTATGGTATAATTTAAAACATGGAAGATTTTCCTCAGTGCGGACCAAGTAAATACCAAAGAGATAATAAGGATCTTTACTTGCGGCTTAAGAGGATAGAAGGCCAGATACGTGGCATTCAGAAGATGATAGAAGAGGATCGTTATTGCATAGACATAATTACTCAGATTTCTGCTGCAAGAGCTGCTTTAAAACAAGTGGAAGCGATTTTGCTCGAAGGGCACCTTAAAGGGTGTGTATCGAACGCTCTTATAAGTGGAAAAGGCGATGCAGCTATACAGGAGCTATTGGAGGTGCTTAAGCGAAATGGCGTCTGAGGTTACGAGCACGCAGCTAAAACAAGAGCTGCAAGATGCCAAGAATACTGTCGTGCTAAGCATAGGTGGTATGACTTGTTCGTCATGTGCAGGACGAGTTGCAAAAGCACTTACTTCGGTTCAAGGTGTGGAAAGAGCTCATGTTGACCTGGCAGGTAACATAGCTCATGTAAGTCTCAAAGGAGAAGATACTACGGTTGATTCACTAATCAAAGCGGTTGAAAAAGCCGGATATACCGCACGGCCTATTGCACTTACTGAAGAGGGTGAGCAAGATTCGTCAAAGTGGATGCGACGCTTTATTTTTGGAGCCTTTTTCTCATTGCCCTTATTGTTAACGTATTTGGTCGTATATATAGACAAGAATTCGGGGCTGTACCACATTCTGAGCAATGGTTTTGTTCAGCTAGCATTTGCAACTCTTGTCCAGTTTTATGTAGGGTTTGCATTTTATAGAGATGCATGGTACGGATTACGGAACAAGAGTATGGGCATGTCGTTGTTGGTGGCTTTGGGAAGTACTGTAGCATGGGTACTTAGCACTCTAATGCTCATATTTCCAGGCCCTGGTCATGGTGTATACTACTTTGATTCCTCCGCACTTCTGCTTACAGTAATAACCTTAGGGAAGTACATTGAATCGAGGGGCAAAGAGCAAACAGGCAACGTGATGGAAGAGCTTCTAAAGAGTAAACCTGCAGGAGCAACTCTGGTAAGAAACGGAGAGCAAGTTCAAGTACCTGCTCAGGAAGTACGAAAAGGGGATATTGTTTTTGTAAGGCCGGGTGAGCTGATACCAGTTGACGGCATAGTGATTTCTGGTTATTCTCTTGTTGATGAATCGAATATTACAGGAGAAACAGAGCCTGTTCCAAAAAGGCACAAGGATCAGGTGTACGCTGCCACAACCAACATTATAGGGACCCTTTCTGTACAGGCAACGTCCGATGGTGCTAACACTGTATTTGCTAAGCTTGTCACGACTTTAGTTGGTGCCAGGGCTTCTACTGCTTCCATACAACGTATTGCAGATAAGGTAGCTAGCATATTTGTACCAGGCATATTGGCAGTTGCTTTGGCGGCGTTTATGCTGCATCTTTTGCAAGGGCAATCTGTTGTCCATTCTTTAATAGTCATGGCGGCGGTGTTAGTTGTTGCTTGTCCTTGTGCGCTTGGGTTAGCTACTCCAATGGCTCTTGCCGTTGGCCTTGGGCGCGCAGCCCGTCTTGGAATACTTGTAAGAAATGCCGCCACACTAGAGCTTGGCACCAAAATCACTGATGTTGTTTTCGATAAAACCGGAACGCTTGAAAAGAAATTGCAAGTAATAAAGATACAAAGTCTAAATGGGATCGATGAGAAGGATATTCTAGCCATTGCTGCCAGCGCTGAGGTGTATTCCTCACATCCTATTGCAAGAGCGCTAACTGCATATGCCTGCAGAAAAGGTGTGGGGCTAGTGGAACCTGAGAATGTTGAGGAAATACCTGGTGTGGGCATAGAAGCCATGGTCAAAGGCACTAAGGTAAGGTTGCGTGGTGCAAATGAAGAGTTCCATTCTGGGGAGAGCCGGCAAATAGAGGTTGAGCTTGATGGCAAGGTTTGTGGCATTATCTACGTTTCAGGCGGCCAGAAGTTTGATGAAGAAGCAAGGCTTGTCAAAGAACTGCGGTCGCTAGGAGTAAATGTTTGGATGGCAACTGGTGATGGAAGCGAGAATGCCAAGCGATTGGGTAGGCTTATTGGCATCGATGAAAACAATATACTTGCGAACTGCATGCCTGATGACAAGGTCGGCCTAATCAAGCGTCTTAAATCTCAAGGCAGAGTGGTCGCGTTTGTAGGTGATGGCACAAATGATGCCCCAGCTCTTGCGACAGCTGATGTAGGAATAAGCCTTAACACTGGTCAGCCGGCTGCGATTGAGTCTGGTGATGTTGTAATAATGTCGGGAAACCTTTTGGGCGTATTAGTCTTTCTAAAGCTTGCTAGGCGGACGATGCACAAAATCAAGCAGAACTTCTTTTGGGCAGCCATATACAATGCGGTTGCTGTAGTATTTGCAATTTTAGGATTTCTAAACCCCATTACGGCCGCTGGAGCAATGGCCTTTAGCTCTATATCTGTGACGCTCAACTCACTATTATTAAAGAAGGTTCATATCGCTGCGTAGATCAATGTTGCCTTTACCATGATAAGGGTAAAATCTGTAGGTCAATTATACGTTTGAGTTTGTAAGATATTTAAGTTATGGAAATTGTATCTCTAGGGAACACCGGCCTTAAGGTTTCGCGGCTGTGCATAGGAACAATGACGTTTGGGAGTCAATGTGATGAAAAGACTGCTCACATGATATTGGATTTTGCATACGATGCAGGTATATTTTTTATCGACGTCGCCGATGTCTACCCCACGCCAGTTAGCTTAGACACCGTGAGATTGTCAGAAAAAATACTTGGCAAATGGTTAAAAAGTAAACCTCGAGATTCCTTAGTTGTTGCGAGCAAGTGTGGCAATATTTCAGGAGCGTATGCAAATTCCAGTGGGCTTTCGCGCAAGCATATAATCGAAGCATGTAAGGCCAGCCTAAAGCGTCTTAATCTAGACTATATAGACCTTTATCAAGTACATCGTCCAGATAACCAGACGCCAATAGAGGAAACTCTTGAGGCGCTGGCGTGGCTAAAGCAGCAGGGCCTGGTGCTTTACATGGGGGTATCAAACTTTGAGGTTTGGCGGCTGGCAGATGCATTTATCACAGCAGCCAAGATGGGGTTAAACACTTTATTGTCAACAGTGCAGCCGCGGTACAATCTTCTGCACCGGGAGCCTGAACGTGAGCTGTTGCCATTTTGCAAAACATACGGTATTGGCGTAATTACCTACAATCCACTTGCCGGAGGCCTTTTGACGGGAAAGTATCAAAATCCTCATGAGATCCCGGAAGAGGGTAGATTTGCCAAGGGTTCGTCATATGGCGACTTGTATAGAAGTCGGTATTGGAATGAAAAGGCGTTTGAGGTTGTAGAAAGGTTAAAGTCTGTTGCATCCGAGGTCGGCTGTACTTTGGCCCAACTGGCGATAGCCTGGATATTAAGTAACAAAACTATTTGTTGTCCTATATTGGGTGCAACAAAACCTGAGCATATTTCAGAGAATGTAAAGGGTGCCGAAATTGTTCTAGATAGGGAAGTACTTTCCCGTATTGACCAGATAACCCAAGAGTTCAGATAATCTTTATTGCTATGCAATTCGATTTGCCAGTGGTACTTGCTTACTACGTAACTAGCGAAGAAAAATCTCCAAAACGAAGGACAAGAATAGTTTTGGGCGAAGATGGAAATATTCATGTTGCCGCCGCAGGCGGAGAAATTATAAACTTTCCTACCTTTATAAGAATGTTAGAACTTGGCATAATTGAGCTGACGGAAGAGGGAAAACAATATGTTGACCTTGTAAAAAATACGTATGAGCTGCTGATGGTATATGCCTATAAACGTGGTTATGGGGCAATAGCAAAGAAAAATGATCAAACGGTATTGCTAATGTTAGACGGGAGCATAGAGGAACTAGTGTTAGATGAGGACCAAATCGAGGAATATGCAAAAGAAAAAGGATTTATAACGTTAGGCATTCCCAGGCTACTTTCTGCCGATGAAGTAGATTCGCTCCTACAGACCTAGACGAGCCGTCAAGTTATTGTCTGTTGATGTGCTGGTTGCACGAGACTGTAAGAGATTATGTTATTCTGAAATTGCAGTCTTCGGGGCAGGGTGAAATTCCCGACCGGCGGTATAGCCCGCGAGCCGTAAGGCAGATCCGGGGGAATTCCGGAGCCGACGGTGAAAGTCCGGATGGGAGAAGGCTGTGGAAGCGTTGGTAATAGCCTCCACGAGTTTTCCCCTGCCCGATTTGGTAGTTTTTGGTACCTTGGTCTTGCATAGTGCAGTCTGATCAATTCTATTTATCAAGGTGTCTGCAGTTGGCCCGGCGGGCGCAATGGCGGACTAGTCCAAATCCTATGGTTGGCTGCGTGATTGTTAAATCAGGGAGGATCATAGGCGAAGGATATCACGAAGCCGCTGGCATGCCTCATGCGGAGATTATGGCACTGAGGGCAGCGGGGGCTGAGGCTAAGGGAGCAGATCTTTATGTTAATCTTGAGCCATGTTCTCACTGGGGCAGGACTCCGCCGTGTGTTGAATCCATTGTGGCTGCAGGAATAAAGACGGTGACGGCTTGCACTGTCGATCCAAATCCGGCAGTTTCTGGTAAGGGGTTTAGATTCCTAGAGGAGCACGGTATAGATGTTTTGGTAGGGATTATGTCTGAGGCAGCAACGCGGCTTAATGAGTTCTTTTTTAAGTGGGTGTCTACCGGTCTACCATTTGTGACCGCGAAGTTTGCTATGACGTTGGATGGGAAAATTGCAAGTAGATCAGGCGATTCAAAATGGATAAGTAATGAACTGTCCAGAAGGTTTGCTCACATGCTTCGGCACCAGCATGATGCTGTGCTGGTTGGGATAAGCACGGTAATTAAAGATAATCCCAGCCTAACCTGCAGATATGTAAACTGCGGAAGAAATCCGCTTCGCGTTGTACTTGACACAGATCTCGAAGTTCCGCTTAATGCACAAATATTGAACGATGGACTTTCTAACAATACACTTATCGTTGCAGGAAAGGGCGTATCAGAACAGCGTATAAAAGCTGTTGAAAGTAAGGGTGCTAAAGTATGTCAGCTTCCAGTTAGCTCTGGGCGTATAGATATTGTTGCGCTATTAAAGTATTTAGGCTCTATAAACGTTATCTCGCTTTTAGTAGAGGGTGGAAGTGAGGTCCTTGGCTCATTTTTTGACGCTGGCCAGGTTGACAAGGTGTATGCTCTTATCGCGCCAAAGATACTAGGTGGCACTTCTGCATTAAGCGCAGTTGGTGGGATTGGACGAGATACTGTAAGCGAATCGGTAATGCTAGATGTTGATGGAGTCAAACGCATTGGAGATGATGTGCTTATAAGTGCATACGTCAAAAAGGATCTTTAACGAAATGTTTACCGGAATTGTCAAAGGAATTGGAGTTGTGAGGTATATTGAACAGAAAGCGGATACGATGCGCTTATGTGTTGAACCAACTGCAAAGATTGAATCCGCGCTTGGCTCCAGCGTTGCTGTAAACGGGTGTTGTCTTACCGTTGTAGATACACATGATAATCTGATTTGCTTTGAAGTTATCCCAAAGACAGTAGAACTAACAAACCTTGGTTTACTCAAAAGTGGTGATTATGTGAACCTTGAGCCTTCGCTGAAGATTGGCGATGAGCTGGGTGGTCATATAGTAATGGGCCACATAGACGGAACGGGTAAGGTCGTGCAAATTGAGGACTTGGGTAACTCAAAACAGGCACGTGTTGAGGTTGAGTCAAGTATTCTGAAGTTTGTTGTACCTAGAGGATCGGTTGCGGTAGACGGCATCAGCCTTACAGTGGTGGAGAAGAACTCTAAGAGTTTTAGTGTTTCATTGATACCGTATACCTTGGAGAATACAATTGCAAAAATGTACAAAAAGGGCACCGTTGTGAATATTGAAGTAGACGTAATGTCTAGATATGTTATGTCGTTTATAGCAGAACACAACCGTGAATACATTAAATCGACTTTATCGATAATGGGAGAAGAATAACCATGGGCTTTGCTTCGGTAGAAGATGTACTTGAGGATCTTAAAGCTGGGAAGATCGTAATTGTTGTAGATGATGCCGATCGGGAAAATGAAGGTGATTTTATATGTGCTGCTGATCTTGTAACTCCCGACCATATCAATTTTATGGCGAAATATGGCCGTGGGCTTATATGTGTTGCGTGTGAAGCAAAACGCCTTGATGATCTGAGAATAGAACCCATGGTGACAGAAAATACATCGCCATTCCAGACTGCGTTTGCGGTTTCTATAGAAGCTAAAAACAAGGTCAAGACCGGCATATCAGCGGCAGATAGAGCTGCTACCATACGGCACATAGTTAACCCGGAGGCTAAGCCCGATGATTTTGCTAAACCAGGCCATACCTTTCCATTGCGCGCTAGGGATGGTGGAGTTCTTGTGCGTGCTGGGCATACGGAAGCAGCCGTAGACCTGTGCCGTCTGGCTGGTCTCTACCCCGCTGGTGTTATGTGCGAAATTATGGCAGAGGATGGTTCTATGGCTACGCTACCGGAATTGGAAGAACTCGCGGCTAGACATAATCTCAAGATCATTTCGATAAACCAAATTATAGAGTACCGACGGAAAAACGAAAAGCTTGTTGTTCAAAGAGCTAAAGCCAAATTGCCCACCAAATATGGTGAATTTACCATATATGCTTATGAGGACATAATCACAGGAGAGGAACATGTAGCATTAGTTATGGGTGAAATATCTTCTGATGAGCCGGTCCTCCTTAGAGCGCACTCTGAGTGCTTGACTGGAGACGTTTTTGGAAGCCTGCGTTGTGATTGCCAAGAGCAGTTGCATCGCTCAATGGAGCTTATAGCAAAAGAAGGAAAGGGTGTTGTACTGTATATAAGGCACCATGAAGGAAGAGGAATTGGGCTGATTAACAAATTGAGAGCATATGAGCTGCAAGATCAAGGTCTAGACACTGTTGAAGCTAACAAGGCTCTAGGGCTACCAGTAGACAAAAGAGATTACGGAATCGGATCTCAGATTCTTTTAGACCTAGGGGTAAGGAAGATCCGATTGTTGTCTAACAATCCCAAGAAGTACTACGGGTTGGAGGGTTTTGGGCTTGAAATAGTTGAGCGAATACCCATTGTTATAGCTCCAAACAAGTATAATCACAAGTATCTGAAAACCAAGAAAGAGAAGATGGGCCATTTGTTGTAGGGCATCATATGGATGTAATTTCGGGTAGGTTAATCGCAGAGGGTGTCAGGCTCGGTATTGCAGCATCGCGGTTTAATGATGTTGTTGTCTCGCGCCTTGTGGAGGGCGCAGTTGATGCTTTTATACGTCACGGCGGAACCGAAGATGATATTAAGCTGGTCTGGGTGCCAGGTTCGCTTGAGTTACCCCTTGCAGCGCGTTGGTTAATAGAATCTGGGTGTGATGCTGTTGTTTGTCTTGGGGTAATAATGAAGGGTGAAACCGAACATTATCACTATGTTGCGAGTGAATGCGCATCTGGGATCGCAAAGCTTTCACTCGAACATGGGATACCTGTTATTTATGGTGTACTTACTACGGAAACTCTAGAACAAGCACTGCACAGGGCAGGTGCTAAGCTTGGCAACAGAGGATATGATGCAGCGCTTGCTGCGATTGAAATGTATCAGCTCAAAAAAGCTCTTAATTCTAAATCTATGAAATAGCTTCTTTCTGTTTTTCACTTATCCTTTGTTCGAGTATTTTACCCTCAACCGCAAGGCTTGCAGCAGGGTCTAGATGTACATCTTTACTGGCGTGCTCAGGTATCAATCCCACAAGTTCTGCATGGTCGAGATCTCCACCTAATTCTTGTGCTAATTTTCTCACTATACTGGTCAGTAATCCTGGGCCACATTTCTTGTAATCAAGGATATTTGTTGAAATCTGTATTGAGCCTGCTACTTCTAAGGCCATAGCTTGAATCCCCGGAATTCCACCAGAGCTTTCCCGTATACTTCTAGCGATTTGACGTGCTTGTTGCAATGTTACATTTTGTAAAACCATGTTATAAGCTATTAAAGGTGGTCTTACACCAACCGCAATTGCTCCAAATGTCGGATGCAATCTGGGTTCCCCGACATCGGGGTGCCATTCTTGCAGCATAATTCTATGCTTTAGGTCTTCATAACCCTTTCCACGTATGTCCGACACCGTTCGCCTTTTGGAAAGCGCTGGATGGCCATAAAAATAAACTGGTATAGAAAACTCTTGCCAAATAATGTGGGCGAGCTTCTTGGCTGCGTTAATCCAGATGTCAACTTCTTCATCCTCGAGCGGCACAAATGGTACGATATCAGTTGCTCCCATCCTGGGGTGCAGGCCTTGGTGCAGGTTAATATCTATAAGTTGGAGCGAGGCGCCAATAAGAGAAGTTGCTGCTTCTAATAGACTTTGCTCTGTTCCAATAAAGGTAAATACTGAACGGTTATAGTGTGGATCAGAGTGAATATCTAACAAACTGGCGTGTAACCGGATAGAGGCAGCAAGCGCCTGTATTATGCTTTCTCGGTTACCCTCGGAGCAGTTAGGTACACAGATTACCAAAAGGAATTTTTACTAAAAACCGCAGCCGCACGGTGCTGGGTTACCTTCATCATCTTCAGTGGCGAAGGAGTGCCCACAGCTGCAAGACCGTACTGCATTAGGATTGTGTATAGTAAACCCGGCACCCATAAGTGAATCTACATAATCTACTTCTGAACCTTTAAGGTAGGGCAAGCTGAACTCGTCAATAATTACTTTTACGCCCTCTACTTCAGTTACATCATCTCCTTCCTCTATTTGGTCATCCAATGCCATACCATATTGTAGCCCCGAGCATCCTCCACCCGTAACATATATACGTAGTCCAAGATCGGGGTTATTTTCCTTTGATATGAGTTCTTTGAGTTTGTTTATTGCTTCTGGTGTCAGGGTTACTGTCAGTTCTTGCGTTGCTATGGTAGACCACCTCCATTTAATCTAAGGTTACGCATAATCAATTATACCTATTTTCTAACCTCACAATATATTGGAGGAACTCAGGAGTGTGGATTTGTAGATAATAGTTATATAGAAACAGCGCATAGGCGCTGGAGAGGTGGCCGAGTGGTTGAAGGCGGCGGTCTCGAAAACCGCTATGGGCGTATATAGCCCATCGTGGGTTCGAATCCCACCCTCTCCGCCAGGTGCCGGCGTAGCTCAGGCGGCAGAGCAGCTGTCTTGTAAACAGCGGGTCGGGGGTTCGAGTCCCTCCGCCGGCTTAATTATGATTAACATGCAGGGCAAAACTTGGTAAACTTAATCGCGGGAGGCTTATAAAAGCAAAAACGGTCCCGTGGTGTAGCCTGGCCTAACACGCGGCCCTGTCAAGGCCGAGATCGCCGGTTCGAATCCGGTCGGGACCGCCATTTTATCTTATCTGGGATTCCAGTTGGCTCACTTGATAAGTGTAGTTACGCATGCGTTGAAATGGCAGAAGACCGCTACTGGTACAAGTACGCACTGTTTTATGAACTTTTTGTATGTGGGTTTTATGACAGCAATGGAGATGGTATTGGAGATTTACCTGGTGTTTGCGAGAAGCTGGATTACCTAAAGTGGCTTGGAGTAGATTGCATTTGGCTTTTGCCCATATTCGATACCCCTTTTAAAGACGCAGGATATGATGTCAGAGACTTCTATTCCATATACCGCCCATATGGTACCCTTGATGACTTCAAAAATTTATTAAATGCTGCACACTCGCGGGGAATACGAGTCATCATAGATCTTGTCTTAAATCACACCTCGGACCAGCATCCCTGGTTTCAGGAAGCAAGATCCTCACCTTCTTCGCCAAGGCACAATTGGTATGTATGGAGTGATACACCGGATAAATTCAGAGATGTGCCCGTTATATTCACAGATTATGAAAAATCTAACTGGACCTTTGATGAGGTGGCGGGTAAATACTATTGGCATAGGTTTTTTAGTCATCAACCAGATCTTAACTACGATAACCCTGAGGTTAGGCGTGAAATGCTCAATGTGGTTGATTTTTGGCTGAGCTTAGGGGTAGATGGGTTTCGACTAGATGCAGTTCCGTACCTATACGAACGTGAAGGCACACTATGCGAAAATTTGCCCGAAACGCACGCCTTTCTAAAGGAATTACGAGCGTTTATGGATAGCAAATATGAGTCTAAGGTCTTGCTGGCAGAGGCTAATGAGGACCTTCCAGAGCTGGTGAAGTATTTTGGTAACGGCGACGAGTGTCACATGTGTTTTAATTTTCCCCTAATGCCGCGCCTGTTCTTGTCTTTGCGCCAGGAGCAAAAGCATCCTATGAGTGAGGTATTAGCCAAAACACCACCGATACCAGAAAATTGTCAGTGGAGCATATTTTTGCGCAACCATGATGAACTAACACTTTCTAAAGTTAGCGAAGAAGAATTCGACTATATGCTACATGAATTCGGATATGATCAACGAAGCAGGGTTTATCGGGGGTTGCGTAGACGCCTCGCACCGTTACTTGGCAACGGTAGACGGCAGATGGAGCTATTTATGGCTCTGCTTTTATCGCTACCAGGAAGCCCCGTTATTTACTATGGGGATGAAATTGGAATGGGTGATAACCTGCATCTTGGGGATAGGAATGCAGTCAGGACGCCTATGCAGTGGAGTAGTGACAGAAATGGTGGATTTTCGAAGGCCGATTTTGCGGATCTTTATTTGCCGCCACTAATGGATCCTGTTTATGGATACCAAGCTGTCAATGTCGAGGCGCAGACACGTTCAATTACCTCGTTTTTGCACTGGTGTCGCAGATTTATAGACATTAGGAAACAACACTCTGCTTTTGCTGATGGTGAATATTTGCCGATCGAAACGAGCAACGAGGCCGTTTTTGCATTTGTCCGGCGCAATTCAGAGGAAGTTCTGTTGTGCGTTAATAATTTATCGAGATTCGCACAACCTTGCTATTTGAATCTGTCAAAATTTAAGGATCAAGTCCCATTAGAGCTGGTGGGTAGAATACGTTTTCCTGTCATACAGGACGATGAGTATGTTCTGACACTCGGCCCACATGGATTCTATTGGTTCCAGCTAAGACAGGATTAATACTGATATTTTACAAATCCTAAAGATAGGTCTATGGTAGAGCTACTTGTTTCATTGTGTAAATAGTTTTCCCTGATATGCTCTCCTTCCTAAGAAGTCTCAGGCTCTGGAGTCTCCTTCGCTATAAGAGTAGCCACTCTAGCGTTATCGTTGCTTCTTTTGCACATAGCCCTGTCTGTTGTGCGCTTAACTTACACTCTCCACCAAAGGAA
>Ga0080006_1153528_pt1 | contig 84380 bp, 84 predicted proteins | sample RS3BMetagenome_FD_69209 | JGI IMG/M metagenome (GOLD analysis project Ga0080006, IMG submission 69209) | Ferric oxide microbial mat and aquatic microbial communities from Rainbow Spring, Yellowstone National Park, USA - RS3B (SPADES... ... | reverse complement strand
ACCCGCTGGATCGATCAGTGGAACGACGAACCCAAGCCATTCGTCTGGCACAAGAGCGCCGACGAGATTCTCGACACACTGGCTACGTACTGCGCGCGGATCTCTGACTCAGGTCACTAGGGGTGCACGACCACCTTGATCGGGTCCTCGTCCCGGTCGGCGGCGACGCGGAAGGCCTCGGCCGCCTCGTCCAGTCCGAACCGGTGGGTGACGAGCGCGTCGGGCAGGTCGGGCGTGACCCGGAGGACCCGGGTCGCATCGGCGAACTCCTGCACGCCGTGGTGGTGGCCGTAGGTGAAGGACGGGAGGAGTGTGAGCTCCTTCATCTGGAAGGCGAGGCCGAGTTCCACGGGACTCCAGTAGGTGCCGAGGATGCCGATCGTCCCACCCGGCCGGGCCGCCTCGGTCGCCCGGTCGAGCGAACCCTGGGTGCCGGCCGCGTCGAGCACCACGTCGTAGTCGGTACCCACGGCCAGTGAGGCTCCGAGCCGCTCGCCGGCGGCGAGGCGCGTCGCACGGTGGCCCTCGAGGTCCACGGCCGCGCCGAGCTGGCGGGCCGCGGCGATCGCGCAGAGCCCGATGGGCCCGGCGCCGAGTACCAGGATCCGCATCCCGTCGACGACCCCGGCGCGATGGATCCCGTGCAGGGCCACGGCGAGCGGCTCCACGAGGTTGGCGTCCTCGATGGCCAGCCCGTCGGGGAGCGGGACGGCGCACGACGGGTCCACCCACACCTCGTCGGCGAGTCCTCCGTCGAGGCTGACGCCGTACATGGCGCCGAGCGCGTTCCGGCACTGCGACTCGGCACCGGCCAGGCACCGGTCGCACGATCCGCAGCGGACGACCGGCAGCACGGCCACCGCGGTGCCGTCGTCGAGCGTGCCGCTGAACTCGTGACCGAGGATCGACCACGACGGTCCCATCGAGGCCAGGTGCAGGTCCGAGCCGCAGATGCCCGAGCTCGCCACGGTGACCCGCACGTTTCCCTCGATCGGGTCCCCTGCCGGGGGGACCAGGCGGATCCCGTCGGTGGTCATCTTGACGCCCCGCACGGTCACGCCTCCACGGTCAGCCCGGTCAGCCCGGTCAGCCCGGTCAGCCCGGTCAGCCCGGTCGACCCGGTCGACCTGGTCGGCAGGTTCGGCTCGGCAGGCGGGTTCGGCCCGGCAGGCGTGGACGCGCGCACCGTGGCTCAGCCCGGCAGGTCGAGGACGACGGGCTGCCCGAGCAGCTCGATGGCGTTCCGGTACATGGTGGTGCGGATGGTCCGCAACGTGGGGCCGGCCTTGGGGGCCTGGGACGTCGCCCAGTCCGTCGCGAAGGCCAGGAGCTCGTCCAGGGGGAGGGCGGCCGAGACGATGCCCGCGTCCAGGGCCTCGGTGCCGCCGTAGCGGCGACCCGTCGTCATGGCTTCGTGGGCGGCGGCCCGGGACAGCCGCGCCTGGACCAGTTCGGACATTCCCGGGGAGAAGGGGATGCCGATGTCCACCTCGGGCAGGCAGAAGAATCCCCGGTCGGCCCGCATGACCCGAACGTCGTGGGCCAGGGCGAGCAGCGCTCCTGCGGCGAACGTGTGGCCCTGGAGCACGGCGATCGTCGGGTACTGGGTGGAGAGCGTCCGGGCGAACAGTCCCTGGACCTGGGTCGTGTACTCGCCGATCTGGTCCAGATTGGACGTGAGCCAGTCCAGGTCGAGGCCGTTCGACCAGATCTTGCCCGAGGCCACCGTGAGCAGTGCCCGAGGGCCTTCCACCGCATCCACCTCGTCGAGGGCCGCGGTGATCGCGGACATCCAGTCGACGGAGAACCGGTTCTCCCCCTCGCCGAGGTCGAGCACGAAGACGTCGTCATGGCGCTGAAGCGTGGGCATCTGGGCTCCCGGGGGATCTGGTCGGACCCGCGCACAGTACACGGATCGCCCCCGGGTGGTCGCGCCGCGCCCGGGGACGGTGGGTCCGCCCCGCTCCCGGGGCCCGTCTCGGGCACGGCCCCCCAGGAACCTCCAGGTCACACGGTACTTCCTGGTCGACTGAACAGTTAGTCCATCCCTGCCGCATCCGCCCGGGGTAGTCCGCGGGTACACAACGACCTTCGCAGAGGTCTGACCTGCATGAACATTCAAACTGGCCGCTTGCCCATGAATCCGGGCGAATTCCCTAAAGCGGCCCCGCGTCGGGGCCGAAGCAACTCCGGTGCGACCACAGGTGCAACCAGGCGGCAACACTTCGGTGCGGGTCCAGCGCCTCGAGGCCCGACGGGCGCGGCGTCGGATACTGCACGGGATCCGACTGGCGGCCGCCATCGTCCTGGCCGCCGCCAGCATCGCCGTCGCCGTGTGCGTCTTCACGCTCGACCTCGGCATCCGCCCGGTGCTCACGGGGAGCATGCGTCCCGACTACGGGCCGGGTGCGCTCCTCATCACCCGCCAGATCCCGACGTCGTCGATCCGGCGCGGGATGATCGTCCTCATCATCCCGCCGGGTGAGCAGGTCGTCTACGCGCACCGGATCATCGCGGTCACCGGCACCCGCCGCGCGCCGGTCATCTTCACGAAGGGTGACGCCAACACGGCACCCGATCCGTGGCACGCCAAGATCACCGCCACCCAGGTGAGCGAGGTGGTGGGCTCGGTACCCGAAGTCGGTCGGCTCCTCGTGGGGATCCGCGGCATCGGTCAGATCCTCCTCGCCCTGGTGGGCGGAGCCCTGGCGCTCTGGGCCGGTTCCCGGTGGCTCCTCGGCTCGTCCCCCCGACCGCAGAGGCGTCGCGCCACCGCAGGGGGTACCTGACCGGCCGTCGGGCCACCGCCACCCCTGTGCCGGCGTACCACCCGGCGGATCACGCGCACCTGCGCCTCCGATCGCACACCGTGCAACCGATGTACCCGCAGCACCCATTACCCATAGACAGTCAACAAGAAGGAGAATGCAGTGTCCAAGCACAGTCACACCAGCAAGAAGGGGCGTCCGTACGGCAAGATCACCGTCGCCGGGCTCCTGACCGCCTCGGTCGGGCTCCTCGCCTCGGCCGGCGTGTACGCAGGTCTCTCGGCCACGGCCACCGGCGCCGAGAGCGTCTCGTCCGGGTCGCTGAACCTGACCCTGAGCCCTGATGTCGGGGCCGGATTCAGCAACTTCACCGGCAAGATGGCGCCCGGCGACACGGACAACGTGTACGTCAACCTGAACAACACGGGCTCCCTCGCCTCGGCCGCGGGCATGACCCTCGGTGTGGTGGGAACCCCGGGCAACGCGCTGACGAACGGCTCGGTGCCGGGTGAAGGCCTCACGGTCACCGCCACCCAGTGCTCGGTGGCCTGGACCCTGGCCACGGGCGTCTGCTCGGGCACGACCACGCCGATCCTGGCCACCACCCAGGTGAGCGCGCTGTCGACCCCGGTCGCCCTGTCGAACATCCCGGCGTTGGCCGCCGCCACCGGACAGGTGGCGCACGTGCAGGTGTCGCTGGGCCTCGTCGCCACGGAGACCTCGACGAACGGCGTCGCCCCGGCGGCCACCGTCCAGGGCCTGTCGACCACGCTCAACTACACGTTCACCGAGCAGCAGCGCACCGGCGTCGCCACCAACCAGTAACGGCGACTTCCCGATGTGCCGCTTCACCCACCGCAGAGCATGCAGGACGGCCGCCACGGCGGCCGTCCTGCTGCTCGGTGTGGGGCTCGTCCCGCCGATCGCCAGCGCCGCCGGCATCGGCGGGACGGCATCGGGGACCGAGGCGGTGACCGTGGGTACCTGGGGCGCCACGGCCTCGGTCACCTCGATGACCTTCACGAACAACACGCCGGCCACGTCCGACGTCACCAACACGGGTTCGATCGCCCTGTCCGCGCAGTCCTACGTCGTCACGATCTCGAGGCCGGCGGGCCGTCTGCCCACCTTCCGCGTCGTCGAGTGTGCCGTCCCCTGGGCCCGCAACCGGTGCTCCAGTCGTGCCACCGCCGTGGGTGGCGTCCTCCGTGCGAACACCACGACGACGATCACCTCGACGACGGCACTCGCCGCCGGAGGGACCGTCTACCTCCTCGTGCGGCCCCGGCGGGTCACCCGGGCGACGACCGTCACCCTCACGCCCACGGTGACCTCGCCCTCGCAGCTGCGGGCGGCGGTGCAGACCAACCTGTAGCTTCCGGAGCGTCTCGGGTCTGCGTCCCCACCCGGCGCCGGGCACCGTGGGACGCTCCGTCTCCTCGGGCTCCGGCACGGCGGATCCAGGGGCTGGCGCACCAGGATCTCGGACAGCCGCCACTCTTGACTGCGAGTATACATCGAGTATAGGTTCGCAGGTATGAGCGTCCCCCTCACCCTCCTCGGTCTGCTCGACCGGGAGCCCAGTCACGGCTACGACCTGAAGCGCGAGTACGACACCTTCTTCGGTCGGGGCAAACCACTGCCGTTCGGACAGGTGTACTCGACCCTCGGACGGCTGGCGCGGGACGGAAAGGTGCGCCCCGGGGAGTCGGAACCTGGTTCCGGACCCGAGCGCAAGCGCTACGCGATCACCGATGTCGGAAAGGACGAGGTCGAGACGTGGCTCAGTCAACCGATCGAACCCGAACCACATCTGCAGACGGAGCTGTTCGCGAAGGTCGTGCTCTCCCTGATGCTCGGACGATCCGCCGAGGACTACCTCGATGTCCAGCGCAGCGCCCACCTCCGGCGCATGCGGGAGTTGACGGGACTGAAGCGCGACGGTGCGGTGGTCGACGCGCTCCTCGCCGACCACGGCCTGTTCCACCTGGAAGCCGACCTCCGGTGGATCGACCTCACGGCCGCCCGGCTCAGCGTCCTGGCCGATGCGGTGGGGACATGACCGGCGGCGACCTGTCCCCGGCGACGACGGCAGATGGTTGCATCCTCGAAGCGAGGGAGGTCGTGTTGTCCTTCGGCGAGACGCCCGCACTGCGCGGAGCCACTGTCTCCGTGACGGGCGGTGAGATCCTCGCCGTGATGGGCCCGAGCGGGTCGGGCAAGTCGACGCTGCTCCACTGCCTCGCGGGCATCCTCGTCCCCAATTCCGGTGAGATCCGGTTCGCCGGCGAGCGTTTCGACACCCTTCCGGAACGGGAGCGCAGCACCCTGCGTCGCGATCGCTTCGGCTTCGTCTTCCAGTTCGGTCAGCTCGTCCCCGAACTGAGCGCCGAGGAGAACGTCGCCCTCCCGCTCCTCCTGAGAGGAATGCACCGCAACGCAGCACTCGCCGAGGCTCGGTCGTGGTTCGAACGACTCGGCCTCACCGGCGTGGAGCAGCACCGTTCGGGGGAGATGTCCGGTGGCCAGTCCCAGCGCGTAGCGCTCGCACGTGGCCTGGTGGCGCGCCCCGAGGTGCTCTTCGCCGACGAGCCGACAGGCTCCCTCGACTCGCTCACCGGGGAGATCGTCATGGAGCTCCTGACGACAGCGGCGCGCGACCAGGGCACGACTGTCGTCCTGGTCACCCATGAGCCCCGGGTGGCCGCCTATGCGGACCGCGAGGTCCTCGTCCGCGACGGCACGGTCACCGCACTCGATCGCGCCGCCCCGTGATCCGCCTGGGAATGCGCCTCTCGCTCAACGGGGGCCGGGAGGCGCTCGGCCGACTCTTGATCACGGCGTTGGGCGTGGCACTCGGCGTCTGTCTCCTCCTCGCCAGCATCGCGGCCATGAACGGCGTCAACGCACAGGACGCCCGAGGTGCCTGGTTGGACACCCACCCGGGGCCCGTGCGGGCGGCAGGCGTCGGCGACCACGTGTCGACGCTTGGCTGGCTCGAGAGCAAGGACGAGTTCCAGGGCCGGATCATCACCCGCATCGACGTCGCCGCCACCGGACCACGGTCACCTGTCCCGCCGGGGCTGTCCCGGGTACCGGCAGCAGGGGAGTACTACGTGTCGTCCGCGCTCGCCGGGCTGCTGCGGAACACACCCGGCACCGAACTGGGGGACCGCCTCCCGGGACACGAGGTGGGTACCATCGGGGCCGCCGGCGTACCCAACCCGGACGCGTTGATCGTTGTCGTGGGTCACACGGTCGGGGAGCTCTCGAAGCTCCCCGGTGCCGGCGAGGTGACGGGCTTCGCCACGAGCGGGTTCGGATCCAAGCAGTTCCTCATCGTGCTCTTCATCGGCGCCCTCGCCCTGCTCGTTCCCGTACTCGTCTTCCTGGGCATGGCCACCAGGCTGGCGGCTGCACGACGTGAGCAACGCTTCGCCGCCATGCGGCTGGTCGGCGCGACCGCGAGGCAGGTATCGGTGATCGCGGGTGTCGAGACGACGATCGCCGCGATCGCCGGGGTCCTCGGCGGGTTCGTGCTCCTCCTCGTCCTCCGGCCCATCCTGCAGCACGTGTCGATCACCGGGGTGCCGTTCGCCCCGGGTGATCTGTCGTTGACCGCCTTCGACGTGCTCCTCGTCGCCCTCGGCGTCCCGGTTGCTGCCGCGCTGGCGTCCCGGGTCGCACTTCGCCGGGTGGTGGGCTCCCCCCTGGGGGTGAGCCGCCGCGTCACCCCTCCCGCCCCGCGACCCACGCGGCTCGTGCCCCTCGTTGCCGGTCTTGTCTGGCTGGGTGTCTTCGTCCTGTTCGGCAAGTCGGACAGCAACGTCGTGATCTACGTGTACTTCGTCGGCTTCCTCCTGCTCATCTCGGGACTCGTCTGGGCGGGGCCGTGGCTCACCGACGTGGGGGGCCGGGCGATGGCCAGGCGGACGAGCCGGGCCGACGTCCTTCTGGCGGGCCGGCGCCTCTCCGACGATCCCAGGACCGCCTTCCGCTCGATCAGCGGCCTGGTGCTGGCGCTGTTCCTGGCCAGCCTGGCCAGTGGCATCGTGACGACGATCATCGCCGACAAGGGGGCACCCGCCGGTGGCCAGGGAGCCGTCGACACGCTGGTGGCGGTCTTCGGCCGACCGAACGCCCCCTCGGTCAGGGACCAGTTCTCGATCCCGACGCTCCCGGGCGGCCTGACCGCCGAGCTCGAATCGATCCGGGGCGTCCGCGGGGTGACGGTCATCCACTGGGACCCGAGTGCTCCGCTCGGGCCGGCCGTGGTGTCCTGTGCCGAGCTGGCTCGGACTCCCGCCCTCGGCCGCTGCGCTCCGGGGGCGTCGGCGGCGGCCATCGACCTCCAGTCATCCCAAGCCAACGGCCTCACGCAGCGCTCCACCCTGGCGGAGCAGATCTGGCCGGGGGTGGGGATCACGGCCGAACGCCTCGCCCGAGATCCGGTTGAAGAGGTGGTGGTGGGAACGGACGGGTCGTCCGCCGCGATCGAAGCTGCTCGCACCCACCTGGATGTGGCGCTACCAGCTCGGGACTTCTTCCAACCGCCGACCACGCTGGGCGAGATCGCACCCTCCACCGCGCAGTCTCTGGTTGAGGCGAGGAACGTCACCGACGTGATCATCATCGCCAGCCTGATCATCGCCGGTTGCAGCCTTGCGGTGGGAGTGACCGCCGGTGTGAGCGATCGCAGGCGACCCTTCAGCCTTCTGCGGCTGACCGGAGTTCCCGTCGCCACGTTGCGCCGTGTCGTGACCCTCGAGGCTGCGGTCCCATTACTCGTGGCCGCAGTCGTGTCGGCCGGTGTCGGCCTCCTGGCCGCCGAACTGTTCCTGCAGGCGCAGTTGAGCGTGTCACTGCGTTGGCCCGGCGACCTGTACGGCTTCGTCATCCTCGCCGGAGTCGCCGGCTCCCTGGCGTTGATCGCCCTCACGTTCCCGATCATCGACCGGATCACCGGCCCCGAGGTCGCCCGCAACGAGTGATGGTGACCGCCCGTCCCAGCGGGCGTCCTCCCGGGTTCGGTCGCGCGGGGGCGTCCCGGACCCTCGGCAAGTCCCTGCCCCCGGACGTCGGGCACGGACCGGGTGTGTCCGTTCCCGGTGCCGTTGCCTGCAACGAGGGCAGGACGGCGACACGATCCGAAGGCGCGAGCCGAACAGGTCCGGGCCGTGGCGGTCGGGCGGATCGGTGGCCTGGTGGGTGGGCTCCCCCCGGATCCGGTGGCCGATCTGGATGAGGCGGTACGGCTGCATCTCGCGCTCGGAACCCGCGGTTCGGACGGCCTCCCGCCGTCGGGATCGAGCCCCTGGAGACACCGGGCTCCGGTGTGCGTAAGGTGCTGACAGGCATCGGGAGGGTCACCATGAGTGAAGAGGTCGAAGTCGGAACCGTCGAGGAACTGCAGCCCGGCGTCGTTCGCGGCGCAGGCGACTATGCCGTGGGGAAGGCAGGAGGCGATCTCTTCGCGGTGAGTCGGCGCTGTCGCCACCTCCGCGCCGACCTCGCGGAAGGTTCCCTCGATGACGAGGGTTGCCTCGTGTGCCCCTGGCACGGCGCCAAGTACGACGTCTCGACGGGCCGCATGACCCTCGGCCCGCAAGGTGCCTTCGCCAAGGTCCCGGGCCTCGATGCGGGCTTCCGACTGTTGACCAGGGTGATCCCTCTGCGCCGTGGCAAGGTGACCGACAGGGACGGGAAGGTCTTCGTCCGGTAGGGCTCGCCGTCGTCCCCGGTGCCCCCGATCGCCGGGGGTGCGAGCCGGTCGAGCGCCCGACGGCGAGGTGGTCCTCGTCCAGGCGGGCGGGATGATCTTCGCCCGGTGGTCCCGATGACGCCGGCGATGCGACCGGGCGGCGGCGTGACGGCATCGACACCGGTCGGTCGTCGTACACGGTACGAACGCGTCCCCTGCGCACGTCGACCTCGACCCCGATCGTTCAGCGCAGATCCGCGATCGGCTGCAGCACGGCGCCCTCCCCCGCGCCGAGGGCCCCGACGAACAGCGCCTCGTGTCGGACGGTGCGACGCCACAGATAGGCGGCCAGGTCGGCGTCGCGGGACGGATCGTCCTCGGCGATCACCCCGACCAGCTCGGCATCGCCGGATGTCCGATCGCGCGGGCGGTGTCCCAGCACCGTGCCCAGGTCGTCGAGTTCGAGTGCCGTGAGCTCGCGCTCGGAGCCGGCGGCGTTGCGGATCATGCGGGACAGACGCATCGCCTGATCCGCCCGTGCGCTGCCGAAGGGGTCGGTGGGTCGGAATTCGCGGTCCACGACCGCGTCCATCACGTCGAGGAAACCGTCGACCATCCCCGTCACCGGCTCGGGGAGGTCGACGTCGTCGGCGGCGGTCGCGACCCCGGTCGCCTCCGCCAGCGCCTGTGCCGTCGCCCGCGAATAGGTGGCGTCCATCGTCCACCACTCGGCATAGGTGGTCGCCCAGGGCATCGACTGGCACAGGCCGGCCAGGGACATCGGGGTGAGCGCCAGCGCCTTCACCGAATAGACGGCGAGTGCGTCCCAGTCGATCGCCGTGCCCGACAGGTCCTGGTAGGTCTGGAACCACCGGCGGAGGTCGGCACCGGGGTTGTAGAAGTCGCGTCCACGGATGAGGGCCAGGTCCAGGTGCGGGTCGCCGAGCTGGGCGAACTCCCAGTCGACGATGCCCGTCAGGGTGGATCCGTCGAACATGAACTGGCCCGGGCCGGTGTCCCCCTGGAGGACGGAGGCCCGGACCGGCGCCGGTGGCACGTGGCGTCGGAGCCAGCGGCACAGGAATTCGATGAGCGGGACCGACCGGGTCGTCATGGCCCGGTACACGGCCTCCCACCGATCGAGGTCGTCGAGCAGGAACGCCGGAGCGTCCCGGGGTTCGACGAGCCCCACGGCCCGGAACGGCGCCGTGTCCATGGCGTGGAGCTTCACCAGCTCCTCGAGGAATCTGCGGTCGACGTCCCAGCGGACGTCCCCGTCGAGCTCGGCGTAGTCACCGGTCCCGGGCAGACATTCGAGGAGCAGACCGGGAGGGTCCGAGTGCACGCCGAGCACCCGGGGTACGAGGATCCCGCCCGCGGCGAGCGCATCGAGCACGGCGGCCTCGCGTTCCAGGGCGGCCCCACCGTCCTGCAATTCCGGACGCTGGAGCCGGGCGTAGACGCGCAGCGGACCGTCGTCACGCTCGACGTCGACGAACCACGCCGGCCGCCCTCCATGGGGACGGTCGCTCTGACGCTCGGCGGCGACGACGCGCCCACCGAGTGCTCGGCCGACCCACGCCATCTCCTCGACGCCGTCGGCTCCGGTGGACATCGGGCCACGGTACCAACCGGGGAGCGTGGCGGGAGACCCCGCCGGAGGCGGCCAGAACGGGTTCCGCGGCGAACCCGCGTGTCGCCGCACGCTCGTGTGCCGCGGGATGCCCGACTGACGAATACCCCCGATCGCCGGCTCGGAGCGCACAGTCGAATGAATCGTGGCGGTCCTCAGTCGGCTGGGGGACGACATTCCGGCGGGATCTCGAGATTGCGGCGGCCAGTCCGCACGCCCGGGTGAACCTCAGGCAGAGGCGAGGACCTCACCGAACTGGATGGATCCCATCGTCACACCAGGGGCCTCGACACCGTCCGGAGGGGCGGCGGAGCGGGCCTGGTCCTCGGTCTCGAACACTTCGACCGAGATCCCCTGTGTGTCGTCGACGGCCACGAAGTAGGCGCCGAGGAATCCGGGTGCCCTCTTCATCATCGGAAGCACCTGATCGTTCAGGCCCTGCTTGGCATCGGCGAGGTCGGTGATGTTGGCGTGAATCACGATGGCGTGCATGCGCACTCTCCCTTGTCGGCGCAACTGTGACCCGTGGCACCATACGCATGTTATGTAGCCGTGTCAACTATTGCCAGTGCAGTAACTGCTGAGAACAAGCACCAGGTAGTCTGAAGAAGATGGGATCGCATCCGAGTCGAAGCAAGATGGAAGCGTGGGTGTCCATCCTCGTCGCCGTCTCCGCGGTGATGCGGACACTCGAGTCGGAGATGGCAGAGAAGCACGACCTCCCGATCACCTGGTTCGATGTCCTGAACAGGCTCGACCAAGCACCCGACCACCGATTGCGGATGCACGAGCTCGAGGACATGTCCGTCTTCACCCGGAGCGGAATGACTCGTCTCGCCGATCGCCTGGAATCTGCAGGTCTCGTGCGACGCGAGCGGGATACAGGGGATCGCCGAGGGGTCTATCTGTCGATCACCGATACCGGGACGGCAAAACTTGCCGAGGTGTGGCCTGATCACCTGAAGGGTATCGAGGAGCGCTTCGCCCGCCACATCAGCACCAGCGACGCCACGATGCTCCGATCGATCGCAGCGAAAGTGACGGGAAGCCGACCGTCACTCGGACATTGCCATGAACCGTCGGTGCCCTGACCGATACCCGCCGTCCACTAACGCCGGGTGTGTGCCACGAGCGCTCGGTAGCCTGGCGACATGGAGTCACCACTACCGGATCCGGAACGGTGTCTGGAGTCCCGGACGAGGCGGAAGGGCCGTCTGGCTGGGCATACTTGCACCTGCGGGCGACCTGCCGGCCACGAAGGCATGCACCGGTGCGAGTCCTGCGGTGCTGGCTGGGCATCGGTTCGACTCACCACCAGCTAGAGGTGGCGGGGACGCGCCCCATGGCGCCGATCCTGGGTGCCCCGCCCTCCACTCCGAGTCGTGACCTCGGGTCTGGTGCAGGTCATGGGGTCGACGGAACCTGCAGCAGACCCCGTCCAGGTCGGATGGGAAGTGACGGTGAGCCGGCATGCAGGCGGGACGCAGGTTCCAGCCCCGCGTCGAATCCGAAGACCTCGACCGCACCGCCGAGGACGGTGGCGAGGTTCCTGCCCGAGATCACGGCGCCTCTCGGCAGCCCGGTGGACCCCGCCGTGGAGAGCTGGCTGTCGACGTCGCCCGGGCTCGGCGGGTCATCCGGTCGACGACCGTCACCCACATGCCCACGGCGACCTCGCCGGCGCAGTTGCGGGCGGCGGTACAGATCGACGGGTAGCTCCCGGAGGGTCACGGGCCGGCGTCGCGATCCGTGGGTCAGGCGCCCCCGCCGCTCTGCGCGGATGACCTGCAGCAGGCCATCTAGCCGCTCCCGTCCGACGCCGACTGTGTCCCGATCCACTCCAGTGCCTCGGCATGGGCCCGGCGGACCGTCGCATGGACCCGCTCGTCGCCCTCGTAGATACTGGACGGGCCGATCAGATCCGCGATCCCCGTGACGGCGAGCTGATCCTGGATCCGCTCGGAAACCGAGACAATGACCAAGCGGCTCCCGTGCGCCTGAAGAGACGCCGCATAGCGGTGCAGGACGTCCATGAACGTCGTACCGAGATCGCTCCGGCCGCGGAGTCGGAGGATCACCACGGAGTGGCCGGGGCGGTCCGTGACCGCCGGGAGGCTCGACTCGAAGGACGCCGCCGCGGCGAAGAAGAGGCTGCCGTAGGGCTGGAGCACGACGACCTCGTCCGCCGGCAGCTCGGCCGGCGGATCGGTCTCGACGACGTGGCCGGCGGGATCGAACGTCCACCGTCGGATCGACACCTGGTTCGACTGGCGCACGACGTGGAGCACGATCGACAGCCCCACACCGACGAGCACGGCATACTGCAAGGCGATCAGCATGGTGAGGACGAACGTCGTGAGGAGTACGGCCTTCTGAACGGTGCCGGTCAGCCAGACCGACTGCAGATCGGCGGGCTTGATGGTCCGGACACCGATGAGGATCAGCAGTCCGGCCAACGATGGCATGGTGACGTGACCGACCACGCCGGCGAAGGCCAGGATCACCGCGGCCATCACCCCCGAGGCGACGACGAGCGCCAGGCGTGAGCGGGCACCGGCGTTGCGGTTCAGCGACGAGGCCGAAAGGGACCCGCCGACGGGCATGCCCTGGAACACGCCGGCGACGACGTTGGCGACGCCCTGCCCCACGAAGTCCCGGGACGCGTCCGGGTAGGTCCCGTCCGGGTCCGGATAGTTGGCGCTGATCGCCGCCCCCTGGACGAGCCCGACGAAGGCGAGCGACACCGCCGGCAGGATCAGCACCGGCACCAACCGCAACGACGGGACCGTCGGAAGCGGCAGCGACCGGGGGACGGAGGCGAGGTCGTCCAGGACGGCCACGTGCGACCAGCCGAGCAGCGCCACGGCGGCCGAGGACAGCATCACGGCGGTCACCATGCCGAGCGGCCCGAGTCGGGTCCGCTCCAGGACGAGGATCAGCCCGATGGTGACGAGGCCGACGACGAGGGTCCGACCGTCGATCCGACCCGGGTGGATCAGGGTGTTCACGGCACGGACGACCCGGTTGGGGCCGGCGGCGTGGTACCCGGTGAGGTTGGCCAGCTGCCCGAGGAAGATGTTCACGCCGACGGCGCTGATGAAGCCCACCATCACGGCATTCGACACGAACCGGAGGGCCGAACCCAGGCGCAGGAGCCCCGCTGCCAGCATCACGAGGCCGGTCAGCACGGACAGCGTGAACAGCGCCTTGGCGGGATCCCGTCCCTCGTGGACCGCCGGGACGTCGGCGATGATCACGGCCATCGCCCCGGTGGCCTGGACGGCCATGAAGGACGAGCTCGTCGCCAGCGCACCCGAAACGGTTCCGAACAGATAGGCGTACAGGCCGGACAGCGGACTGACCGCGGCGAGCAGTCCGGCGGCCAGCCCGTCGGGCACGCTGACGACGCCGAGCACCAGGCCGGCCGAGGCGTCGGCCCCGATCGTGCCCCGTCGCCCGGCCAGGGGGTTCTTCACCGGTGCCCCGACACCATGTCGGACATCGACGTCACGCTGCGGGACGGGCGCGCGTGTTCCGGTAGGCGAGCACCAGGATGTTCACACTGACGAGGAGGACCCACACGGGGAAGACAAGCTGGAGCCACGGTGTCGTCGGGCTGGCGACGAGGAGCAGGAGCGCACCGACGAATCCCACCACGATGACCGGTCGCACATGGATCCGCAGTCGGAGGGCGATGACCGAGGACGAGAGCATGAACACCGCCCCCATCCGCATGGCGTAGACGATGGCGATGTTGAAGGAGATCTCGCGGCCCAGCCGCCAGAGCGCGAGCGGCGGGTCCCCGTCGTAGAGACCTGCCAGGCTGACGAGTGCGCCGAAGAGTGCGCCGAACACGAACAGCATGGCGGTGAAGAGGAGTCCGCTGCCGAGGACGATGGTGGCGAAGAACCGGTCTTCCGCCTCGCCGATGTGGGCGCGGACGGCACCGAGGAACCAGAGGAAGAAGATCCCGCAGAAGGGGATCAGCGCCAGCGCCACGTCGAGGCTCCTCCGGTGGGCGGCGTTCGTCACCCACCCGTCCGCCGCCTTCGGGTCGAGGGGCAGCACGCTGCGGAAGAGCACGACGATGGCGCCGAACAGCAGCGCGAAGAGGACGCCCGCCACCCCGGCGGCCCGGGGGGTCTGGAGGAACCCACGAGCCGCCAGCGGATGGTCGGCGCCGCCGGGCGTGCCGGGACCGCCGGATGCCGGCGCGCCGTGTCCGGCGTCCGGCTCCGCTCCGTCCGGAGGATCGGGTTCAGACGCGAGCCGACCGGTCACATCGGTTCCCTCACGGGGTGACAATGGGGAACGCGGGGTCGACGGGGGCGATCAGACCGACGAGCGCCGCCAGCCGGCCCGCGTCCCCCTCCACCGATACGGAGCCTTCGGACAGGGCGGCGACGAGATCGAGCGTCCCGGTGACGAGTCCGATGAGCTGGGGCCGGGTGAGCGTGAAGGTCGTGACCCCGGGGAGGGGAGCGTCGACGGTCCGGTGGTTGAGGACACCGTTGCGGAGCTCGGTGACGTAGGTGGCACCGACGTCGGCGACGACCCAGCAGAGGACCAGATGCTCGTCCCAGGCCCTCGGACCGTCGATCCGGATGGCGATGCTGTCGAAGACCTGCGGCACGGTGAGCGCGGCCAGCAGGTCGGCCGACGCCGAGGTGCTCGGCGTGCCGAAGTTGCCGGAACGGAGCTCCCGGGTGCCGGCCAGGTACGCACTGCGCCAGGTGCCATTCTCGGCGCCGAATCCCAGCTGCTCGAGCGTGGCGGCCTGCAACTCGCGGGCCTCGGCATGGCCGTCATCGGCGAACAGCAGGTGCTTGCACACCTCCGCCGCCCAGCGGTAGTCGCCCTCGTCGAAGGCGGTCCGTGCCACCTCGTAGGCCGCTTCAGGACCCCCCATGGCGCGGACGTACCGTCGTGCCGCCTCCTCGGGAGGGTGGGTCCACAGATTGGCCGGGTTCCCGTCGTACCAGCCGAGGTACCGCTGGTAGACGGCCTTCACGTTGTGGCTCACCGAACCGTAGTAGCCGTGGGTGTGCCACGCCGCCTCGAGCGCCGGGGGCATCTCGAGCATCTCGGCGATCTCGGCACCGACGTAGCCCTGGTTGATGAGCCGGAGCGACTGGTCGTGGAGGTACAGGTACATGTCACGCTGGACGGCCAGGAACTCGACGGCTCGGTCCCGACCCCAGGTCGGCCAGTGGTGGGAGGCGAACACCACGTCGAGCTCGTCACCCCACAGGTCGATCGTCTCGGTCAGGTAGTGCGCCCAGGCGTGGGCGTCGCGCACGACGGCGCCGCGCAGGGTGAGCACGTTGTGCAGGGTGTGCGAGGTGTTCTCGGCGGCGCACAGCGCCCGGTGGTCGGGGAAGTAGAAGTTCATCTCGGCCGGCGCCTCGGTCCCGGGGGTGACCTGGAACACCATGCGCACCCCGTCGACCGTGAGCTCCTGTCCGGTCACGTCGACGTCGACCGTGGGCGGGATGAGTGTGGCCGTGCCGGTGGGTACGGTCTGGCCCAGTCCGGCGCCGATCTGTCCCGCGGGGCCCTTGTCGAGGGCGGCCCCGTACATGTAGGCGGCCCGTCGGGCCATCGCGGTGCCGGCGAAGACGTTCTCGGCGATGGCGTGGTCCATGAACCCGGCCGGAGCGATCACCGGCACCCGTCCGGCGTCGTCCGGATCGAGGATGCCCTTCACCCCGCCGAAATGGTCGATGTGCGAGTGGGTGTAGATCATGCCCGTCACGGGCCGGTCGCCCCGGTGGGCGCGGTAGAGGGCGAATGCGGCGGCGGCGGTCTCCCGGACGGTCAGGGGGTCGATGACGACGACACCCGTCTCGCCCTCGACGACGGTCATGACCGAGAGGTCGTATCCCCGCACCTGGTAGATGCCCGGGACGACCTCGTAGAGGCCGTCCTTGGTTAGGAGCTGGCTCTGGCGCCACAGGCTGGGATTCGCCGTGTCAGGTGCGGGCCCGTCGAGGAAGGCGTACGCGTCGAGGTCCCACACCACCCGTCCGTCCTCGTTGGTGATCTGGCGGACGTCGCCCCGTCCCACGAGCCCCCGCTCGGCGTCCTCGAAGTCCTGGACGTCGTGGAGCGGGAGCCCCTGGGCGAATTCGGCGATCCGCCGGCGGGTCGCGTCGGTTGCGGTCGGTCGTGTCGTCATGGGGACACACTAAACGTGGGGCTCCGGAGGATCGGCGCGTCCGGATGATCCGCAACTGACGCTCCTGTGGTTCTCCACCCCCCCACCACGCGACGCTCCGCCGGCGGGTGGTGGGGGTGGCAGGACGGCGCGCGGGCCCGCTGCGGGTCACGGCGCCACCTCGCCGTGCGGAGGCCCGGACCGATCGCGTCGCCTCTGACGGTGACGACCTCGGGAGACCCCAGGAGTCAGTCGACGACGGCAAGGACGAAGACGTCGTGGTCCTGGACGATGCGCTCGGAGAGCCAGACCCCGAAGACCGCTCTCGTCTCCCCGGGGTCCAGGGCGCCGACGACCGGGCGGTTGACCCGCACCTGTCGGTGTAGGAAGTCGACCCGGTCGACGGTCGGCCCGAAGCTCTCGCCCTGGCGGAGCCCGGTGCCGGCGTCGAGCACGACGGGCGCCCGGTACCGGTCGGGGCAGGCATCGGCCATGGCTGCCACCTGCTCAGTGGTCAGGGGGACCACCTCGCCGTAGCCGCGCTCGGGGGCAGTGGAGCCAGGGAGGGTGACGGTGAGCCGGCCTGTGGGCGGGACACGGTCCCAGATGGCCTCTGAACAGGGATGATGTAGCCCTGGAAACCCCTTCAGTCCTCAGATCGTCCTCAGTTGAGCGGGCAGTCGCGGGTACTGACGGCTACTGGCGGGGAGTCTGGATCAACAGCTCCCGCATTCCCGCCCCGGCTGTCGGGACTTGGTGACGGCGGAATTATTGACTGCCCCCCGACCGGTACTTCTGCCACAGGTGCGGCCTCATCGCAGAAAGGTGGCGGAGGTGGTTGCCCGGGACTGCCTCGACGTCTCGGGCTGGTCGGAAGTTAGGGTGCCTGGACGAGGCCGTCGAGACAGTCGAGGAGTTCGGATGAAGCTAATGGGACCTACGTTTCGTATGGCTGCCGCCGGGACTGTCCTGTGCCTTACGCTCGGTCTCACCAGCACTGCGGGCGCCACACCGCCTGGTGACCGAACCTCCGTTCGTCCTACCCCTGGTTATTGGCTGGTGGGTGCCGACGGCGGGGTCTTTGCGTTCAACGCTCCTTTCTACGGATCAAGCACAGCGTCGGCCTCACCCCTAAATGCATGCGAATTCATCCCTCCTCCAGGCGGGATAGCCGACGGCTGTGTCGGTATCGCAGCCGTGCCCAATGGATTGGGCTACTGGCTGCTGAATACCGCCCGTGGGGCAGCACTCCCGTACGGCCAGGCTGGCCCACAGCCCCCGTCCAGCGCATGTTCAACCTTGAACGATCCGGGCCTCCGCGTACCGGGCTTCAATGTTGGAGTGGCCTCCTCGAATTCCGGCACCGGTTATTGGGAGGTCACCGGACTCGGGTATGTCTACGGGTGTGGAGATGTGCAGCCACCTCTTGGCGGCGCGACTTCGGTGCCGGTCGGCGCAGACGTAGTTGGCATAGCGGCGACTCCCGATGGAAGAGGCTACTGGCTGGTCAGCAGCGACGGTGGGGTATTCGCATTCGGGGACGCCCCATTTGCAGGTTCGATGGGTGGCAAGGCACTGAACGCACCGATCGTTGGAATCGCCCCCACCCCGGATGGCAATGGCTACTGGCTTGCGGCCGCCGATGGGGGTGTGTTCTCCTTCGGCGATGCCGCATTTGCCGGATCGATGGGCGGAAGAACCTTGAACGCTCCCATGGTGGGAATCGCCGCCAACCCCAACGGTTCGGGCTACTGGACAGTAGCCAATGACGGTGGAGTCTTCTCGTTCGGCGGTGCTCCGTTCGAGGGATCGATGGGGGGCAAAGCATTGTCCGCGCCCATTGTCGGTATCGCAGCGAGTCCAGCTACGAATCCCGCACCCGGCGGAGTTGCTCTGGCCCCGGGAGCGCCGTACACAATCACCGGCAGTGGCTGCACCCCAGGGGCTCTGGTGCAGGTCGACCTCGAGGCCCCTACCCACGCCACGGCTTCGTTAGCGAGCCAGCCCTCTGACAGCACCGGAGCGTTCTCGATCACCGTCAACGTCCCCCAGCTCAACAGCCCTACGGCCGACCTGAGCGCGTTCTGCGTGTCCTCCAATGCGGAGGGATTCGTGCAGATCGACGTGCCGATTCGGTTCACCCAGTAGTCAAGAGGTCGAGGTATCCCCTGATCGCCGGATGGGTGACCCACTGCGGCACGACTGGGGCAGTCTGTCGCGGCGGCGCAGGGTGGCGAGGCGGAACGCTGGAAGTCACGCGCCGCTCGAGCACGATCCACAGCGGCGTAGAGGTTTCACAGGTTGAAGGTCATGGTCTTACCCACGTGCTCCCTATCATGAGTGGATGCGAATCGGCGTGCTCACCGGTGGTGGTGACTGTCCTGGGCTGAACGCGGTCATCCGGGCCGTGGTGCTCGGTGGTTTCGTCCATCACGGTGACGAGTTCGTCGGGGTCCTCGACGGTTGGCGCGGCCTCATCGAGAATCGGACTGCCTCGCTCGAACCTGATCAATGCCGGTCCATCTTGACGAAGGGAGGGACGATCCTAGGATCGTCCCGCACCAATCCGTTCGCCACTGACGACGGTGCCGACCGTGTCGAGGCCACCGTGGACGCTCTCGGGCTTGATGCGGTTGTGGCCATCGGCGGAGATGACACACTGGGCGCAGCGGAACGACTGCACCAGCGGGGCCTTCCTGTCGTCGGTGTGCCCAAGACCATCGACAACGACTTGTCGGGGACGGAAGTGACATTCGGGTTTGACACGGCGGTCCAGATTGCCACCGAGGCGATCGACCGCCTGCAAACCACCGCCGAGTCCCACCACCGGGTCATCGTGTGCGAGGTGATGGGGCGAAATGTGGGCTGGATCGCCGTCCATGCTGGGATCGCAGGAGGGGCGGCCGAGATCCTGATCCCTGAGGTTCCATTTTCACTTGATGAGGTGTGCAATCGGCTCCTGCAGCGCCATGGCGATGAGCAGTACTTTTCCACCGTGGTGGTGGCCGAGGGAGCACACCCCAGAAACGAGGGGTCGGCTACTTCGTCCTGGAGCTCGCAGGAATCGGGAACCGCCGACCAATTCGGCCACGTCCGCCTCGGTGGGATCGGGGACTTCCTGGCGCAGGAGATCGAGCGACGAACGGGATACGAGTCCAGGTCAACCGTGCTCGGGCATATCCAGCGTGGTGGGTCCCCTACGGCTTTCGATCGTGTTCTCGCCACCCGATTCGGGGCCGCCGCCCTCGCTGCAGTGCAAGAACACGACTTCGGATGCATGGTGGCGCTGCGCGCTGGGGCGATCGTCCGGATCCCGTTGAGCGACGCCGTCGGAACTCCTAAGCAGGTCGACCCCCACCTTTATGAGCAGGTGGCCGCGCTCTACCTCGGTTAGGGGCAGGCCGGAGCGAGCCTACGGCCCCATAGCGTGTGGGGGAGCGCATACGGGCCGATATCGAGCGGTTCCGAGGGTGCCCCCGGCCACCGGCTCGGGGGCTGCTCGGGGCTCAGACGAGCAGGACTGGCACTACGTTCCCGGGGTCTGGTCCGGATGCGGAACCGATCGCAGGTCCAAGCCGTCGATGTGTTCGAAATCGGCTGGGTTGCACGTGAACAGCGGAAGGTCGTTGGCGAGCGCCACGGCAGCGATCATCGCGTCGTAGGACCGGGCGCCGGTCTTGCGCCCTGCGTGGTGGAGCGACGCGGCGACGCGACCGAACGCTCGGGCCGCTGCCGCATCGAAGGGAAGGGGGTCGAAGTCGGCTTCCGCCTGTTGGAGGCGCAGCTGGCGCGTCGCTCGCTCGGCTGGCTCTGTCGCCACGAGGGGACCGACGGAGAGCTCCGCGAGCGTCACAGCCGTGATGAGCGGTTCAGGTGGGAGGGACCGGGGATCTCCGATCCGCTCGAGCAGAACCACCGTGCTGGTGTCGAGGATGCCCCGGTCTGAGGTGCTCACAGCGAGGAGTCGATCGCAGCGTCGATGTCTTGACGGAGGGACTCCGGGTCCATCGTCGGCAGCCGCGCCCACCGTTCGATGAGCACGTCGACGGAGAGCGGCTCACGATCGAGGGGCACCAGGAGTGCGACCGGCCTACCGTCCCGGGTCACGGTCATTCGTTCGCCGTGGGCGACACGGTCAACCATGTCCCCACCGTGGTTACGCAGTTCACGAATCGAGATCTCGCTCACGAGGAAAGTGTATCACGCGTGATACGCCCCAGCACGTGCTCTCCACTGGCCTGCGGATCGACCTGCGACGGTGGGCACGGAGTGCCGCCTACTGAGGACGCCACCGGTCATTGCTACGGGAGATTCACGTGTTGTCTGGCGCGCCGCCGACCGGCTGTTTGCCGCCCGGATTCCCAACAACGCTCGAGGTGGCTGAGCGACGACGGGCACGGTAGGGCGGCCTGGCGTTCCGCATCGGTTGCGTGGAGGCGTGGACGTCCAGCCCCGGTCCTGCGGCCACCCCAGCCGTGTCGTTCCGGAGCGAGTGCACCCTCGCTCTCCGTGATCACGCCGTCGGGCCCCGGAGATCCCCGCTCGACTGGTGTCGGGTGGTCTTGCGAGCTGGCTGACCGCATCTCGCGCTTTCGTCGACTGGCCCTTCCCATGCTGAACCTGCGTCTCCTCTGTCACGTATCTCTGACGGGAGTTGGTCGACTGAGACAGCCGCCGCGCTGGCGGCGGCTGCGCGCCGGAACCCCGGGAGTCGGCTGGATCTGGTCCCCTGGCGTTACGGAATCAAGTGGACGCTGGTGGTGCACTGCGGAGAACTCCCCGGCGGTTGCTCGACGGGGGCGTGTGAGGACTTCCTTCACGAAGATCGAGGAAGAGTTCGGCATCCTTCTTCCGCCGGAACCGCTCCGTCTTCTGGGGCCCTCCCGGGTACTCGCGCTACCGCGCCCGGCAGTCTCCGTCCTGCCGTCGGTCGATGCTCGCCATCGGTTCATCCACTCCTCGTGCAGGAGATGCTGCAGACCTCGTCCCGGGGCTCGGATCCGTCCTCAAGAGGGCCTCAGGTCTTCAAGAAGTCCCCAGAATCCGAGGACGTTTGCGGACACCGGCGGACAGTGACGGCCAACAACGGACAGATGTAAGCCCAGTTCAGAAGGTATAAATTGCAGTCCAGCCAGGCGTGGTGACGGTGAGCCGGCCTGTAGGCGGGATTCTGTCCGCCCCTTGCGGGACGGGGTGGCCATCCATCTGAGCGGTCTACCTGGGGGTGGCACCCGACACCGGGCGCCGGACGGGCCGCCCACGCCCCCTGTTCGACCTTGCTCCGGGTGGGGTTTACCGAGCCGACCGGGTCACCCCGGCCGCTGGTGCGCTCTTACCGCACCGTTTCACCCTTGCCTGTGCGCCACCCGGGGGGCGACGCCATCGGCGGTCTGTTCTCTGTGGCACTGTCCTGCAGGTCGCCCCGACTGGCCGTTAGCCAGCACCCTGCCCTGTGGAGTCCCGACCTTCCTCGACCAGACCCCGTCCGGGGGCGGACCCCCTTTCGACCCTGGCCGCGACCACCCGGCCGGCTCACCGTCCCGACCATCGTCCCACAGGGCGGCGGTCGGTTCACCCCCGGCCGCGGGGATCCGACCCCCGGGCCCCGGCGACCGCGGTCGCCGGGGCCGTCCCACCCGGGTTCTATCCTGACCACGTGACCCCCGACCCACGAGCGACCAGGTTGAAGGATCACCGCGACACCGAGGCGGCGCTGTCGATCACCGAGCTGTACGCCCGGGTGGACCGTGCCGTGCGCACGACGTTCCCGGACGAGATCTGGATCACGGGGGAGATCCGGTCACTCAAGGTCAACGCCAACGGACACTGCTTCATCGACCTCGTCGATCCCGGCAACGCACAGGGCAGCGGCGCCCCCCAACTGAGCGTCAAGTGCTGGGCCAACCGCTGGCGGACCATCCGCTCCACCCTCGAGCGCCTGGGCATCACGCTCGAGGCCGGAATGGTGGTCCGGGCCCGCGGCGAGGTCGAGTTCTACAAGGTCCGGGGATCCGTCGACTTCAAGCTGGCGGAACTCGACACCGACGCGCTCATGGGAAAGGTCGCCGCCGAGCGGGCGCGGCTCATCCAGGCCCTCGTCGACGAGGACCTCTTCGACCGCCAACGTCGGATGCGGGTGGCGGCGCTTCCGCTCCGGGTGGGCCTGGTGGCCAGTCCCGGGACCGAGGGATTCCACGACTTCCTCGGCGGCCTCCGGGCCTCCGGACTGGCCTTCAGCGTGACCGTCGCCCCGACGGCCGTCCAGGGCAAGGACGCCCCGGCCATGGTGGCCGCCGCCGTCCGCGACCTGCAGACGGAGCCGATCGACGTCATCGTCATCGTCCGCGGCGGCGGCTCCAAGGCCGATCTGGCCGCCTTCGACCAGGAGCCCGTGGCCCGGGCCATCGCCACCTCGATGTTGCCCGTCTGGACCGGGATCGGCCACACGGGCGACCAGTCGGTGGCCGACGAGGTGGCCAACCGGTCGTGCATCACCCCGACCGAGTGCGGTCAGGAGCTGGCCAGGGTGGCACTCGAGTACTGGCGCCAGGTGGAGGCGGCGGGAGCCTCCCTGGCGCGCATCGCCCGCGACCGGGTCCTCCAGGCCGACAAGGTGCTCGCCGGCCGCCAGCGCGCCATCTCCACCGGGGCCCGGAACCAGCTGGACCGGCACACCGACGGGCTGGCGCATCGGGCGAAGTCGCTCCGCTCCCTGGTGCGCGGACAGGTGGACACCCACGCCGAGCGTCTGGTCGTCGCCGGATCGGTCGCGGGACGGGCGGCGGACCGGGCCGTGCGGTCCGGCCAGGACGCGCTCGGGGCGCGGGCGAGCCGCCTCGCGGCACTGCCGGGCCGGCGACTCGAGGTGGAGGAACTCCGGGGGGGTCAGCGCAGGCGGCTGCTCGACGCCTACGACTACCGGCGCCAGCTCGAGCGGGGCTACTCGGTGACCCGCGGCCCGGACGGGAGCGTGCTGCGGTCCGTCCTGGGCCAGGCCGCGGGCGCCGTACTGACCACCCAGCTCGCCGACGGCACGATGGAATCCGTCGTCACCGACGTCGTGCCCGTCCCCACGACGATCCCGGCACCGCCTCCGCCCGAGCGCACCACGGACGAACCCACGGACAACGAGACCACGGAAGGACCCGACTGATGGCCGCACGCACGCCCAAGGGCACGGAGGACGGCGCCACGCCGGTCGCCGACCTGACCTATTCCGACGCCGGCGCCGAACTCGACGGGATCATCGACGAGTTCGAGACGGGTGTGGTCGACGTCGACCGCCTCGTCGACCGACTCGAGCGGGCCACGGAGATCGTGGACGAGCTCGACCGGAGGCTGAAGCGCACCCGCATGCGGGTCGAAGAGCTGGTGCCCCGCCTCGAGGCCATCGGACAGGATGACCCGGTGGAGGCGACCGGTGAGGGCGCCTCCGGCGACGACACCGGTTCCGACGCCCTGTTCTGATCGACTCCGGGGCAGGCGCCACGCGGCGTCCGGCGGGCCGTGGCGGTCAGCCGATGTTGCGCTCGCGGCCCTCCCAGTAGGGAGCGCGCAGTTCGCGCTTGAGCACCTTGCCCGACGGGTTGCGGGGGAGCGCGTCGACGAAGTCGACGGAGGTCGGGCACTTGTAGTGGGCCAGGCGCTGACGCGTCGCCGCGATGATGTCCGCCTCCAGGGACGCGTCGTCACCCTCGGCGTCCGGGGAGCGGACCACCACGGCCTTCACCGTCTCACCCCAGCGGTCGTCCGGGACGCCGATGACGGCGGCGTCCGCCACGCCGGGATGTGCGAGCAGGGCGTTCTCCACCTCTGCCGGGTACACGTTCTCGCCGCCCGAGACGATCATGTCCTTGATCCGGTCGTGCAGGAACAGGTAGCCGTCCTCGCTCAGCCACCCGGCGTCACCGGTGCGGAACCAGCCGTCGTCGGAGATGACCGCCGCCGTCTCCTTCGGACGGTTCCAGTAGCCGAGCATGGTCTGGTCCGACCGGGCGAGGACCTCGCCGACGGCGCCGGGAGGGAGGACCTCGCCGGTCGCCGAGTCGACGATGCGCAGCTCCACGTGGGAGAAGGGCCGTCCCGCCGAGCGCAACAGGTGGGCCCGGGGTCCGTCCGGGTCGTGGTCCTCGGGCATGAGCGAGGTGATGGCGCCGGTGGTCTCGGTGAGCCCGTAGACCTGGGCGAAGTCGCAACCGAATGCCTGCATGGAGCGGACGAGGACGTCCTCGCTGATGGGCGAGGCCCCGTAGTAGATGGTGCGGAGCGAGGAGACGTCCGTATCGGCGAGTTGCGGGGTGCCCAGCAGGAACATGAGCACGGCAGGCACGACGAAGGTGTCGGTGATCCGGTGCTCTTCGATGATGCGGAGGATCTCGACCGGGTCGATGTCCCGCACGATGACGGAGTGCCCGCCGCGCGACATGCCCGAGAGCGCCCAGCCGGTCCCGCCGATGTGGAACAGCGGCATGGCCACCATCGACACGGTCTCTCCGTCGATCCCGAACACCTCGACCGCCCCGGCGAGGACGGTGGCGAGGTTCCGGCCGGAGATCATGGCTCCCTTCGGCAGTCCCGTGGTGCCCGACGTGTAGAGCTGGGTCACGACGTCGTCCGGGCCCGGCTCGAAGCCGGGGTCCACCGGTGTGCCCGCGTCGCGCCACGCCGGGTAGTCGGCGAGCGGGACGTACCGGCGGACGGTGGTCACCGCCGGCCGGGCCTCGGACACGGCCGCGTCGTAGTCCGGGCCGTAGACGAGCACGCTGGCCCCCGCGTCCTCGAGGATGGCGGCGATCTCGGCCGGGGCGAGTCGCCAGTTGACGGCGACGCTCACGGCGCCGAGCAGGGCGCATCCGAAGAAGACCTCGAAGAACTCGATGCCGTTGCGGTCCAGGAAGGCCACTCGGTCGCCCGGTCCGACCCCGTCGGACGCCAGGGCGTTCGCCACCCGCATGGCTCGCTCGTACAGCTCTCCCCAGGTCACGGTCTCGGTCCCCAGGGTGAGCATGGGCGCGCCGGGTTGCGTGGTGGCCCAGTGGCGCAGCATCGCCGTGGCCGATCGCGTGTAGGTGGTGTCCGTCGCGTCCGAAGTCGTCATGATGGCTCCATTCCCCCGTCTCCCCGATCGGCCCGACGGGCGGCACGGGGCGTGCCTGTGGATCGGTCCGATGCCGGTCCGGACCCTACAGTGGTGGAGTGACCGATGCCTCCTCCGAACCCTCCGTGCCCGCCGGGACCGACCGGCTGTACTTCCGCCAGCTCCTGGCCGGGAGGGACTTCGCCACCGGGGACCAGGTGGCCCGGCAGATGGTCAACTTCGTCTACCTGATCGGCGACCGCACCACCGGCGACGCCGTGATCGTTGACCCGGCCTACGGGATCGACGACCTCCTCGGGATCCTCGACGCCGACGGGATGCGGTGCGTGGGGGCGCTCGCCACGCACTTCCACCCGGACCACGTCGGGGGCGACCTGATGGGCTGGCGGATCGAGGGGATCACCCGGCTGATCGGGGCGGCCCAGGTGCCGGTCCACGTGCAGGCCGACGAGGCGCCCTGGGTCGAGCGCTCCACCGGGGTCGGGCCGGGGGAACTCGTCACCCACGCCGGCGGGGACGTGGTGCTCGTCGGGCAGGTACCCGTCACCCTCGTGCACACGCCCGGGCACACGCCGGGGAGCCAGTGCTTCCTGGTCGACGGGAAGCTCGTCGCCGGGGACACCCTCTTCCTCGACGGTTGCGGTCGGACGGACTTCCCGGGAAGCGACCCGGCCGCCATGTACGAGTCGCTGATGACCCGGTTGGCCCGCGTGCCGGACGACACCGTGCTCTATCCGGGGCACTTCTACTCGCCCGAACCCTCGGCCACCATGGGGTACACCCGTGCGCACAACTACGTGTTCCGGCTGACGACCCCCGAGCAGTGGATGACGATGTTCGGCGGCTGACCGGATCCCCCGTCCGTCCCGTGGCGGGCGACCCCGACGTCTCCCTCTACGATTCGGGGCATGAGCGCACCCGTGGCCCCCGAGGGAACCGTCGTCGTGATCGGAGCCTCGCTCGCGGGGCTCCGTGCGGCCGAGGAGCTCCGGCACGAGGGCCACAGCGGAGCGGTGATCGTCGCGGGGGAGGAGACCCGTGCGCCCTACGACCGGCCGCCGCTCTCCAAGCAGGTGCTGGCGGGCAAGTGGGACGCCGAGCGCATCCGGCACCACACCCCCGACGCCCACGATGCCCTGGATCTCGAGTTCCGGCTGGGGCGCCGGGCCGTCGCGCTCGATGCCGGTGGGCGCGTCGTCGCGTTCGACGACGGGAGCGAGGTGGCCTACGACGGACTGGTGATCGCCACCGGAGCGTCGACCCGTCGGTTGCCCGGAACCGAGGGGATGGCGCACGTGTGGATGCTCCGCACCCTCGACGACTGCCTGGGGATCCGTGCGGACCTGGCGGCCGCCGGCGATGCGCCCCGCCTGATCGTCATCGGAGCCGGGTTCATCGGATCCGAGGTGGCGGCCACGTGCCAGGGGACCGGTGCCCGCGTCACCCTGCTGGAGGCGCACCACACGCCGCTCGCCCGCGTCCTCGGCGACGAGATGGGCCGGATGTGCGCCGACCTCCACCTGGCCAACGGCATGGACCTCCGGACCTCGGTGACCATCGACCATCTCGAGTCGGACCCGGGAGGTCCCGATCCGGTGACCGTGGTGCTCGACGACGGAACGAGGATGGCGGCCGACGTGGTCGTGGTCGGGATCGGGGTCACCCCGTCGACCGGTTGGCTGGAGGGATCGGGGGTCGAGCTCGAGAACGGCGTGCGGTGCGACGGCGCGCTGTTCGCGGCCGACGGTGTGGTGGCCGCCGGGGACGTCGCCAACTGGACTCGGCCGTCGACCGGGCGGCCCGTCCGGGTGGAGCACTGGACCAACGCCGCCGAGGGGGGAGCGGCGTGCGCGCGCAACCTGCTGGCCGGGACGGTCGGGGCGGTCCCCTACGACCCGGTCCCGTTCTTCTGGTCGGACCAGTACTCGACGAAGATCCAGATGATCGGCCTGGCGGACGCCGACGACGAGGTGGTCGTCGTGAGCGGGTCCGGGGAGGAGGGGAAGATGATCGCCCTCTACCGGTCCGGGGACCGTCTCGGTGCCGTGCTGACGTTCAGCCAGCCGGCCAAGCTCATGGGCTACCGCCCGCTGCTGGCGGCCGGGGCCTCGTTCGACGAGGCGCTGGCCCACGCCAGGTCCTGAGCCCCGACCTCCGACCCATCCTGCCCGGACCCCCGGGACGGCCCGTGCCCGCCCCCGGTCCGACCCGCGCGGCGGTCCCCCCGGATCGAGCGGAAGCTCCGGGAGACGGCCAGCGCCCACCGGAGTTCGTCGGCCGGGGGCTCGACCCCGCCGTAGGTGGCGCGCTCGACGAGGGTGGTCACCGCGCCGAGGTCGCCGGCGTGCCCGGGGGAGCGGAGGGCCAGTCGCCGTCCGTAGGCCGAGAGGGTCTCGTCGGGTCGCCGTGGGCAGCCGATCCGGGCGCCGCCACGGGCGAGGTCCGCGGCGATCTGGTGGGCCCAGGTCGGCGGACGCCGGCGGCTCCGGCGCCGCAGCCCGACGGCGACGACGACGGCCGCGCACACCAGGGACAACGGCAGCCAGGGGAGCCGGGCCAGCGTGCCGCCGATCGAGCGGGCCAGCACCGAACCGGGCGTCGGGTTGGCCAGGGGAACCGTCGCCGTCGGATCGAAGTTCTGCCAGCCGTAGCCGGGGAACCAGACCTGGACCCAGGCGTGGGCGTCCTTCGCCTGGACGTCGTAGAGGTCCGTGATCGGGTTGTAGGTGCCGGGCACGTAGCCGACGGCCTCGCGGGCCGGGATCCCAAGGCTCCGGAGCATGACGACCGTCGCCGTCGAGATCTGCTCGCAGTAGCCGCGACGGGTCTGGAACAGGAACGAGTCCACGGTGTCCGCGCCCGCGGGCAGCGGTGGGATGTCGGTCGTGTAGCGGACGTGGGACGACATCCACTGCTCGATGGCCGCCACCTTGTCGTAGGTGTGCGGATCCGTGCCGCCGGCCGGGCCGACGCCGCCCGTGATCGACGCGGCCAGCGCGGCGACCCGGGGGTAGCTGCGGGGGAGCTGGAGGTAGCGTTCGCGCTCCCCGGGCCCGAGCATGGACGGTCCCACCAGGGAGCTGGCCGGGTCCGGTCGGGTCACCGGTGCGGTGGCGGCCCGCAGCTGGTCTGCGGTGGCGGTGGTGTCGCTCGACACGACCGTGTAGATCGTGCCCGCGCCCATCGATTGGGTCGAGGCGATGGTGCCGTCCGCGGTCACGTAGATGGAGGGGGCACGCAGGTAGACCCGCTGCGCGTTGTCGGCGTGGAAGACGAGGTTGGGTCCTCCCGTGGTGAGGTAGAAGGTCTGGATGTCGGCCGTCCCCGAGGACTGGTCGGCGACCTGGTCCGGGTAGGTGGGGATGGTGAACGGCGAGCCGCCCGTCTGCTTCTGCGCCCGCGGGCCGTCGACCGGGTCGGCGGACTGGACCCACGACTGCCCGGTCCAGACGTCGAACGTCTGCCCCACCCAGTAGTTGGGCCGGGTGGCGCGGACCCGCATGATGACCTGGTTCCCGAGGGCGACCCGGTCGGCGGTGTCGAGCGACCGGGCGAATCCCAGGAACCCGCCCACGCCGGTGCGCCCCCGGGGGCTGGCGGCGTGGGCGGGCAGCGAGCCTCCCCCGTCCGTCAGGTTGGTGGGGCTGTGGACGGGCGACGAGGCACCCGGTGCGGAGGCGAAGACGAGCGAGGTCGACACCTTCGGGGCCGGCAGGACCGCGACGAAGAGGACGGCGACCAGGGCCACGAGGACGCCGGCGCCGAGCAGCGGACGCCAGGGGAGGCCGGACGTCTCCGAGACCGACTGCCACATGGCGACGAGTCCCCACACGCAGCACGCCACCCAGGCCAGTACCCACGCCCCGAGCCCCAGGTCGACCGACTGCGCTGCGGCCACCGCGACGAGGGCGGTCGACCCGGCGAGCGAGTAGGTCACGTCGCGTCGGGACGGCACGTCGAAGGCATGGGTCGACAGGACCCAGGCGAACAGGACCGCCAGCGGCCCCTCGACGGTGGAGACGTCGCCGGGCGTGGCCGTCCGGGTGACCGTGAGGATGAACCACACGAAACCACCCACGGCGCAGGCGGCCAGCACGGGCTTCACGCCGGGCCAGGGGCGGGCCCGGCGCACGTAGGAGACGATGTTGCCGACCACCGTGGCGACCACGGCGAACAGGGTGACCGTCGGGCTGAGCAGACCCTCCGACCAGCACGCACCGACCGCCACGAGGACGGCGGCCGTCGAAGCGGCCCGGAAGGACACGGAGTGCTCCGGCGGGCCCGGGCGGTTGACCTCGACGAACCGCTCCCACAGCGTCATGCCGGTCTCCACGCCGACCGGCGGCCCGGCGGCACCGCTCCGGGGCGAGGGCCGCTCATGCCGGAACCGCCCGGGCGAGACGCCGACCGAGGTCGAGCCGGTCGGGCACCGGTCGCACGACCCGGCCGTCCGGCTCCCGGGTGGCGAGCACCACCGGGCGGTGCCGGGCGAGGTGCTCCGCCACGACGGCCATCGTGCGCTCGGCCTCGGCCTCCGCCGCATCGGGTTCGCGGGGGAGCACCAGCTCGACGAGGACCGGATCGTCCGTCGGTCGTTCCGTCTCGCGGACCATGAGCGTCCCGGCGTGGGACGTGGCCGGCCAGTGCACCGCCCGGCGCGGGTCGCCGGGCCGATAGGGACGGACGCCGCGGGGTTCGCCGATGGCCGAGGGCACACGGGGCGCGGCCTCACCCACGGCGTCTCGGGTGGTGACGGGGCGGTCGTCCGCGTCCCGGGTCCGCGGGGCCACGTGGAGGTGGCGGGGGAGGGGGAGTTCGACCTCCCGGGTCCACCACAGCAGTCCGAACGGCGCGCTCGAACCCACCTCGACCACCACGGCGTCGAGCACACCCCGGCGGAGCGGTGTCACCTCGAGCACGACCGACCGGGATCCGCGTTGGCGGCCCCCGGCCTGGTGGTCGGGCCCCCGGGGGAACACGGGCCGGATCCGCACCGGGCGGTCGGCCTCCACGGTCAGTTCGGCCGGCCGGCCGGCCTGGCCGTCGAACGGCGACGCCGTGCAGGTGACCCGGGCCCGCTGTGCGGGCCACACCGGTGCCACCAGGCCGACCAGGAGGAAGGCCGCCAGCAGTGCGCCGACGGCCTGGACCCAGCCGGAACCGCTGGAATGGGCGACACCCGCCCACGCGGCGAGCGTGACGATGCTGCCGGCCACCGGTCCGATCCACGCCACCGGGTGGACCTGCCTGCGGAGGCGCACGGTGTCCGGGATCCCCCGGGAGTCGGCCGGCCGGCGCCGGCTGTGGAGTCGCCACGAGAGGAGGGTGCCGACGGCCAGCGCTGCCGCACCGATGGCGATGCCGAGCGGTGCGGACGCCGGCCCGAACGCGGCCCGGGACACGGAGACCCCGACGAGCCCGGCGGCGATCCCGACCAGGGCGGCCTGGAGACCGCGCCACCCGGAGGACGTCCCTGCGCCGGACGGGCCCCGGGTCACGTGATGGGGACGGGCGTGTCGGCGACGACGCGGCCGACGAGGACCGGGCCCTCGCCCGCGACGCCCTCGGCGATGAGTCGGTGCGACAGGCAGGGCACGGCGACGGCCTGGACGTCTCCGGGCGTGACGTACGGCCGGCCCGACAGGACGGCGTGGGCCTGTGCACTGCGGAGCAGCGAGATGGCGGCCCGTGGGCTGGCGCCGAGGCGCACGGACCCGGTGGTGCGGGTGGCCCGGACGAGGGCGACGGCGTACTCGGCCACCGCGTGGGTGACGTGGACGCCGGCGGTGGCGTCGATGGCCCGCTGCCACCGGGCCGTGTCGGCCACCGGCACCAGGGCGTCGAGGGCGTACCGGCCGCCGTTGTGGAGCACCAGCCGGGTCTCGACCTCGGCGTCGGGGTACCCGATCGAGGTCGAGAGCCCGAAGCGGTCGAGCTGGCTCTCTGCCAGCGGGTAGGTGCCGAGCTGCCCGATCGGGTTCTGGGTGCCGATCACCAGGTGGGGACGGGGCAGCGGCCACGACTCGCCGTCCGCCGAGACCTGCTGTTCCTCCATGGACTCGAGGAGGGCCGACTGCGTGCGCGGCGGCGTGCGGTTCATCTCGTCCAGGAGGACGACGTTGGCGAAGACCGGTCCCGGTCGGAACTCCCAGGTGGCGGTGTCCGGTGAGTACACGGTCACCCCCGTGATGTCGGACGGGAGCAGATCGGGGTGGCCCTGGACCCGCGACAGCTCGGCCCCGAGCGCGGTGGCGAGCGCACGGGCGAGGACGGTCTTGCCCACGCCCGGGACGTCCTCGATGAGGAGGTGGGCACCCGACAGCGCGGCGACGACCGCGGTCGTCACGGCGGCGGGCGTCCCGAGCAGGACCCCGGACAGGGCGGCGTGGAGCGCTGCGGCCAGCGCCACGGCGTCGTCGACGGCGCCGGTGGGTGGACGATCCGGAGCGTCCCCGGGACCCGCCCCGGGCACCGGGACCGGACTCGGCAGGTCGGACCCGCCCCACGTCTCGATGCCGGTGGTCATGGGGTCTCCTGCCTCCCCGGCCGGGAGCCGGTCAGTTCCTGACGAGCGCGACGGCACGCTCCGACCCAGTGTAGGGGTGGCGTTCGCGCCTCCACAATGCACCCCTCCCGGCACGGCCGGGGACTCCCGTGGACGCCTAGAAGTCGATCCCGGACAGTTCGGGCAGGGCACCCTCCGCCCGGGAGCGGGCCTCCAGCCACCGCTCGCGGTCGGCGGTCCGCTCCGCCGTGGACCGCAGGGGCTCGACCACGGCGCGCGGGGTCCACGCCGCGGCGACGTCGTGCTCGTCGGCCCACGTGCCGACGGCCATCCCGGCGAGGAACGCCGCTCCCAGGGTGGTGGCCTCGAGGACCGGGGAGATCTCGACGGGCCGTCCGCACGCTTCGGCGAGGGCCCGGGTGAAGACGTCGTTGGCCGTCATGCCGCCGTCGACGCGCAGGACGCCGATGGGCAGTCCGGAGTCGCGCTCGGCGGACTCGAGGAGGTCCGCCCCGCGGTGGGCGACGCCCTCCAGGACGGCCCGCACCAGCTCCGGACGGCCGGTCCCCCGGGTGATGCCCGTGACGGTGCCGCGGGCGCCGAAGTCCCACACGGGCGTGCCCAGACCCAGCAGCGCGGGCACGAACCACACGTCGCCGGTGTCGTCGCAGGCGGAGGCCACCGCCGCCGACTCCGCGGCATCCGTGAGGATCCCGAGGTCGTCGCGCAGCCACTCCACGCAGGTGCCCGCCGACAGCATGATCGCCTCGATGCCCCAGGTGACGGACTCCCCCCGCCGCCAGGCGATGATCGGGATCGTCCCCGCCGGCCCCCGCACGGCCTGCGCCGGACGGGAGGTGCCCAGGCACTGGTCGAGCATCCCGCCGGTACCGAAGGTCGCCTTGGCCTGTCCGGCCAGGGTGCACCCCTGGCCGATCAGCGACGCCTGCTGGTCCCCGGCCATCCCGGCGATCGGCGGCGAGCCGTCGAGGGTGCGCGCCACGCCGAGGACGCCGGAGGAGTCGACGATCTCGGGCAGCACGGCCTCGGGGATCCCGAGCGCGGCCAGGAGGTCGGTGCTCCAACCGGAGCCGTCGCCGCGGAGCATCCCGGTCACCCCGGCATTCGAGGCGTCCGTCACGTGGAGGTCGCCGCCGGAGAGGATCCAGGCCACCCAGGTGTCGATGGTCCCGAAGGCGAGCTCGCCCCGCGCCGAGCGCGAGCGGTCCGGGTCGGCGGTGTCGAGGATCGCGGCGAGCTTGGTGGCGGACGCGTTGGGGGCGACCCGGATGCCCTGGCCCTGGAGCTCCAGGCACGTGCCGACCGTGCGCAGGTCCTGCCAGCCGAGCCCGGGACCGACGGGCGCGCCGGTCACCCGGTCCCACACCAGGGTGGACGCCCGCTGGTTGGCGATGCCCACGGCGTCGACCGGACCGCCGTCGGCCAGGACGCGTGCCGCCACCCCCTCGACGGCGGTGGCGATCGCCGTCCCGTCGAACTCGACGAGGCCGGGGAACGGTGTGTCCGGTAGGACGGGGACGTGGTGGATGTGGACCACCGACGCGTCGGGCCGGACCACGGCCCCCCGCACTCCCGAGGTACCCACGTCGATCACCAGGATGCTCATGGCCAGGGCACCGGTCCGTACGGGCTGGCGAGTCCGAGCTTCCCGGGGTTGAGGATCCCGTGGGGATCGAGCGCGTCCTTGACGCCGGCCAGGACGGCGAACGCCGGGCCCAGGCTGTCGGCCAGGAACCGGCCCCGGTTGAGCCCGATCCCGTGATGGTGGCTGATGGCCCCGCCCGCCGACACCGTCGCCCGGGTGACCTCGTCCCAGGCCCGCCGGTAGTAGTCGCCGATCCAGGCGTCCCGCACCGCCGGGTCGCCGACGACGTCCTCGGGGGGCCGCCCGGCGAACGTGAAGTAGAGGCAGGCGCCGTCCGTGTAGGCGTGACTCTGGTGCGAGGACGCGACCAGGGTCCCCGGCACGTCGGCCAGTGCGTCGAGGACGGCGACGTAGAGACCGGGGAGCGCGGACCACCGAGCGGACACCTCCACGGTGTCGACCACGACGCCGGACCGCCACAGCGGAGCCAGGGCGGAGACGTCGTTGCGGTGGGTCAGCCAACGGTCGACGTGTCCGACGTCGAGGGTCACGGCGGAGGCGCACTCCTGGTCGACGACGTCGAGCGTCGCCCCGACGACCGCCGGATCGGCCTCGTCGAGGACGACCAGCACGTTGGTCGCCGGCTGGTCGAACGACCGACCGGATTCGGTGGCGTCGTAGAGCCGCAGCACCGCCGGGGTGGCGCCGCGTCGCAGGATCCGCCGGCAGGCGTCGAGCCCGTCCGCGAACGTCGCGAATCCGAACGCCCGCCGCCCCTCGCCCCCGGGGACCGGGTGCACCCGGAACCGCCCCTCGGTGATGACACCGAGCGTCCCCTCGCTGCCCACGAAGAGCTGGGTCAGGTCGGGGCCGGTCGCCGAGCGGGGACCGCGTCCGCCGGTGTGGACGATGCTCCCGTCGGCCAGCACGACCTCGAGGCCGAGCACCATGTCCTCGATCTTCCCGTAGCGGTTCGAGTACTGGCCGGCCCCGCGGCAGGCGAGCCAGCCACCGACGGTGGAGAGGTCCATCGACTGGGGCCAGTGGCCCAGCGTCAGGCCGTGGCCGTCCCGCAGCCCCGACTCGACGTCGGGGCCGAACGTGCCCGCACGCAGGTCGGCGACCAGCGAGGTGTCGTCGACGTCGCCGATGCCCGAGAGGCCGCACAGGTCGAGTGCGACGCCGCCGAACAGCGGGACGGAGGCACCGCACACCCCGCTCCGACCGCCGGCGGCGGTGACGGGTACCCGTGCCGCGTCGCACAGCGCGAGGACGGCGGACACCTGGGCGGTGTCGGTGGGGCGGGCGACGAGTGCGGGCCGCGACGGGACGGCACCGGCGGCGGCCCAGCCGATGGCGAGCGGCCACCAGTCCCGGCCGGCCTCGGCGCGGTCGTCGTCGAGGGCGGACACCGAGTCGCAGACCTCGGACAGGCGCCCGGCGAGTGCGTCGTCCACGTCCACGCGTGCGCTGTCCAGTCGGTCGGTGACCCCGCCCGGCCGGGCGTCGATGGGGGTGACCGGGGTCGGCCGGGTCATGACGTGCCCGTCCCGGTCGTCCCGCCGGTGCCCGCGGGGATCGACGGGGCGGCCGACGCAGGCGCGCCCTGCGCCGGGTCGACCGCCGTCACGGGTTCGAGGCCGGCCCGTGCCAGGCGTTCCCGTACGTGGGCGGCGTAGTCCTCGGCCTCGGCGCGCACGCGTCCGGCGTCCCACCCGAGCTCGGGCCCGATGAGCGCCGCCACCGCGCCGGCCGCGTCCGCCGATCCGCGGGCGTCGCGGTACAGCGACTGGGTCCGGCGGTCGAGCACGTCGGACACGGAGCGGGCCATCTCGCGGCGGACCGCCCAGAGTGCCTCGACGGCGAGGTAGGGGAGACCGGCGACCATGGGCTGCAGCAGCTCGGGACGACCTTCCGCCATGCCCAGCACGCCGGCGGCCTCGGTGCCGTAGCGGGCGTCGAGGTGGGCGGCCCTCGAGGCGACCGGATCGGACGGGTCCGGCCGCACGTTGAGGCCGACTCCGCCGGCCTTCGGCAGGATCCGTCCCCCGGTGGGGGAGCCGTGCAGGCGGAGGTGCTTCGTACGGCAGCGGAGCCCCTGGCGGCCGAGACCGACGACGACGGCGTCGACCGTGTCCTCGGCCATCTTGCGGTACGTCGTGAGCTTGCCGCCGGTGACGGTGACCAGTCCCCCGGACGAGGTCCGCACCGTGTGGCGGCGGGAGAGGTCGGCGGTGCGCTCGGACGAGGCGCCCTTCTGCTCGGGTGCGAGCAGGGGGCGGAGCCCGGTCCAGATTCCGGTGATGTCGGCGCGGGTGAGCGGGCGGGTCGAGACGGCGTTGGCGGCGTCGAGGATGTAGTCGACGTCCTCGGGCGTGCACGACGGGTCGTCGAGCGGGCCGTCCCAGGCGGTGTCGGTCGTACCCAGGTAGACCTGGTCGCCCCACGAGACCACGAAGATCGACCGCTTGTCCTCCTTGACCGGGATGACGGCGGCGATGTCGCAGGGGAAGGCCTCCTCGGGCACCGTGATGTGGATGCCCTTGGCCGGCCGGATGGAATGCGGGTCGCGCCGCTCGTCGAACGTCCGCACCTCGTCGGTCCACACCCCGGTGGCGTTGACCACCACCGAGGCCCGGATCTCGAACGGCTCGCCGCCGTCGGGCGCCACGGACGCGCCCCGCACCCTGCCGGCGTCGTCCGTGACCAGCCCGGTCACCCGGGTGTGGTTGGCCGCCGTGGCGCCGTGGTCGAGCACCGCGGTGCGCAGGACCGTCAGGGTCAGGCGGGCGTCGTCGGACCGGGCGTCCCAGTAGAGGAAGCCGGCGGCGAGCCGGTCGGCCCGCAGCGTGGGCATGTGGGCGAGGGCCTGCTCGCGGGTGACGCGCTCGTGGCGGCGGCCGATCCGGACGCCCCCGGTGAGGTCGTAGAGCCACAGGGCGGTGCGGTACACACGGGCGACCCCCTTGTTGACGACACCCGACCTGCCGAAGAGCGGGATGAGGAACGGCAGCGGTGTGACCAGGTGGGGAGCGTTCTCGAGGAGCCGCTGGCGCTCGGCCAGGTTCTCGTACACGAGGCGGTACTCGTGCTGCTGCAGGTAGCGGAGCCCGCCGTGGATGAGCTTGGAGGACTTGGACGAGGTGCCGGAGGCGAAGTCGTCCTTCTCCACCAGTGCGGTCGTCAGCCCCCGGCTGGCGGCGTCCAGCGCGACCCCGGCGCCGGTGATCCCGCCGCCGATGACCAGGACGTCGAACGTCCCGGCCGCCAGTCGGGCCAGCGCCCGGTCGCGTGCGAACAGGTCGTCGTGCGCCGCCGGGGCGGTCGCGGGTTCGGGCATGGCCAAAGCCTGCCACAGGTGGGTGCGTCCGCCGGCGGGCACGCCCGCGAGCGGCGTCCGCGGGCGACCATTTCTACAACAGTTGTCAACGAACAATCGGTGGTACGTTGACGCCGTGCGCACACCCGAGGAGCTGACCGATCGGTTCCGGAGCACCGGCCGCAAGGTCACGGCCCAGCGCCGGTGCATCTTCGGGATCCTGCAGGGTGACGAGACGCACCCGTCGGCGGAGGCGGTCCACGCGGCGGCCGTGCGCGAGATCGGGACCATCTCGCTCAAGACCGTCTACCAGACGCTCCACGACCTGTCGGAGCTCGGGGAGCTCACCGTCCTCGACGTCGGGACGGGGAGCGCCCGGTTCGACCCGAACACCGACGACCCCCACCACCACCTGGTGTGCCGCGAGTGCGGACGTGTGCGCGACCTCGTCGTCGACCTCCCGGAGCTGTCCGTCCCCCCGGGTGCCGATCTGGGGTTCGAGCTGGGCTCCGCCGAGGTCGTCTTCCGGGGGCGCTGCCCGCAGTGCCGGACGGCGCCCCGCGCCGGCACCGGCCGGCGTGCCACGGCCCCGGCACGGACCGGTACGCCGTGACCTCCCGGGGAACGGACGGGGACGGGGACCCGTGCACCCGGAACGAACGCACCCGCACCGACCAGAAAGGACCAGCATGCCCGAGCTCAAGGACACCAAGACCGAGGCGAACCTGAAGGAGGCGTTCGCCGGCGAGAGCCAGGCCAACCGCCGGTACCTCTACTTCGCCCAGAAGGCCGACGTGGAGGGCTACCCGGACGTCGCCGCACTGTTCCGCTCGGTGGCCGAGGGGGAGACCGGTCACGCCTTCGGCCACTTCGACTTCCTGCGCGAGGTGGGCGACCCGGTGACCGGGGCCGCCGTCGGCCCGACGGAGGACAACCTGCGGTCGGCCATCGAGGGCGAGACGTACGAGTACACGGAGATGTACCCCGGCTTCGCCCGCACGGCGCGCGACGAGGGCTTCGACGAGATCGCCGAGTGGTTCGAGACCCTGGCGCGTGCGGAGAAGAGCCATGCCGGCCGCTTCACCGAAGGCCTGGCATCCGTCTCCTGAGCACGGGGAGGACCTGACCGAGCCGTGACCACCACGTACACGCCCGACGATCCCGGGTACCTCGACGAACCCGATCTGCGGGCCGAGCTCGAACGGGTCTTCGACCTGTGCCACGGGTGCCGCCTGTGCTTCAACCTGTGCCCCTCGTTCCCGACGCTGTTCGGCTTCGTCGACGCCCGCGACGGCGACGTCTCCGCCATGACCCCGGCGGAGCAGGACCGGGTCGTGGACGAGTGCTACCAGTGCAAGCTCTGCTACCCGAAGTGTCCCTACGTGCCGCCGCACGAGTGGCAGCTCGACTTCCCCCGGCTGATGATGCGGGCCCGGGCGGTGCGCCACGCCGGGGGGCGGCCCGTGCGCGAGCGGGTGACCGACCAGGTCCTGGCGCGCACGGACCTCCTGGGCAGGGTGTCCACGGCGGCGGCGCCACTGGTCAACGCGTTGACCGGCACGCCGGGCTCGCCGGTCCGGAGGCTGATGGAGCGGGCGGCCGGCATGGCCTCGGAGCGGCTGCTCCCCCCCTACGCCCGGACGCGGTTCTCCACCTGGTTCCTCCGGCGTGCCGACCGGGGGCCGAGCCCGCTCGCCACCGCGCCGGGCCAGGGTGAGGTCTCGGTCTTCCCGACGTGCTTCATCGAGTACATGGAGCCGGCCATCGGGCAGGACCTGGTCAAGGTGTACGAGCACAACGGGGTGTCGTGCTCCCTGCCCGAGGGGACCACGTGCTGCGGAGCTCCGTGGCTGCACCAGGGGAACGTCCGGGAGTTCACCCGGGCGGCGAGGAGGAACGTGACGGCCCTGGCCGCCGAGGTCCGGGCCGGGCGGGACGTGATCGTCGCCCAGCCCACCTGCGCCTACGTGGTGAAGCGGGACTACCCCCTCTACCTGGCCGGCACGCCCCTGGCCGCCGACGCCGCACTCGTGGCCGGCCACGCCGCGGACCCGGCCGAGTACCTGATGGCGCTCCACAAGGGCGACGGGACGTCGCTCGCCACGACGTTCCCCGGCCGGGAGTCCGGGGCGGTGCCCGATCACGTCACCTACCACGTCGCGTGCCACCTCCAGGCCCAGCACATCGGCCTGAGGAGCCGCGACCTCCTGAAGGTGGCCGGGGTGCAGGCGACCCTCGTGCAGCGGTGCTCCGGGATCGACGGCACCTGGGGATACCGGGCCGACAACTACGCCCTGGCCCGCAAGGTGGCGCAGCCCATGGCGAGGGAGATCGCCGCGGCCGGCAACGAGGTGGTCTGCGGCGACTGCCACCTGGCCAACGGAGCCATCGAACAGGAGACGGGGACACGGCCCGTGCACCCGATCCAGCTCCTGGCCCGGGCCTACGGCATCCACCCCGAACCGTCGTGACCATCCGTCCGCTGACCCTCGACGACATCAGCGACCTGCGGGCCTACGAGCGCGAGCGGGACGAGTTCCGGCGTGCCGTCATCGCGGAGAAGAAGCTCCGACGCGTCTCGGTGGGTCCGGTCGTCACACTCACGTTCGAGAGCCGGACCACGGTGCGGTTCCAGGTCCAGGAGATGGCACGTGCCGAACGGCTGACCACCGATGCGCAGGTCCAACAGGAGCTCGACGTCTACAACCGGTTGCTCCCGGCCCGGGGCGAACTCTCGGCGACCCTCTTCCTGGAGCTGACCTCCGAGGAGCAGCTCCGGACCTGGCTCCCGAGGCTCGTGGGGATCGAGCACTCGGCCGCCCTGCTCCTCGGCGAGGGGACGGGTGCCCGGTCGGTCCGGTCGGTGCCCGAGGTCGACCACCTGTCCCAGCTCACGCGCGACGACGTCACGTCGGCCGTCCACTACGTGCGCTTCCCCTTCGCGTCCCCGGAGGTCGAGACGTTCGTCTCCGGTCCGGTGACCCTGGTCGTCGACCACCCCGGGTATCCCGAGGGGCTTCCGGGCGTGCTGCTGCCCGAGGCCACCCGGGAGGCGCTGGCGGCGGATCTGACGGCGCCGTAGCCCGGGGCGCCTCCGCCTCCGCGTCTGCGACGCGGGCGGCGTCCCGGCTACTCGCCGCGGAAGCGCGGTGGCCGGCGGGCCAGGGACGCGGCGATCCCCTCGTGGAAGTCGGCCGTCCCCATCAGACGGAGCTGCTCGGCCCGCTCGTGGTCGACCATGGCCGCGAAGCCGTCGAGGACGTCGGCCCGCAGGGTCCGACGGATCGCCCGCACCGCCAGCGGCGCCGAGCCGGCCAGCTGCCCGGCCAGCGCGTGGGCCCCGGCCCGGGGGTCCTCGTCGAGCCGGTCGCACAGGCCGATGGCGAGGGCCTCGGCCCCCTCCACCCGGCGGCCCGTCGTGAGCAGTTCCAGGGCCCGCTGGCGTCCGACGACGGCGGGCAGCGTCAGCGAGATCCCGAATCCCTGGTGGAAGCCGAGGCGGGCGAAGTTGGCGGCGAACCTGCTGGTCGGACCGGCCACCCGGAAGTCGGCGGCCAGGGCGAGGCCCAGCCCGCCCCCGACGGCCGAGCCCTGCACCGCGGCCACGAGCGGCACCGGGCTGTCGACGAGCCGCGCCGCGGTCCCGTAGAGGGCGGCCAGCACGTCGGGCTCCGGCCCGTCGGTGGCACCGAAGTCGAGTCCGGCGCAGAAGTGGCGACCCTCCGAGCACAGGACGACGGCCCGCGCGTGCCGGGCCGCCGCCCATCCGACCCCCTCGACGACGCCGTCCAGGAGGTCCGTGTCGAAGTAATTGGCCGGCGGCCGGTGCATCTCCACCTCGGCCACGTCGTCGGCGCCGAGGGTCACGGTCACGGCGCCGAACGTGGCGTCGGGCGAGGTCATCGATCCCCGCCGTGTGACCCACCGGGTCGGCCACCGTCCCCGCCGCCGCCCCGGGACCCGCCGCGGTCCGACGCGACCCACCCCGCCACCTCGGCGAGCACCTCCTCGGTGTGCTGGCCGCTGAGCGCCGCGGGCCGCCGGACCGTCGGACCCGGGGACGCCGAGAAGCGGACGGGCTGCGGGATCACCCGGTAGGGCCCCGCCAGCGGGTGCTCGTCGACGGGCAGGGCGTCGACCAGGTCCTCGAGGGTGGGGACCGCGGACGCCGGGATCCCGGCCCCGGCGCAGAACGCCAGCCACTCGTCGGTGGTGCGCTCGGTCAGGATCCCGGCCACGTCGCGGTACAGGCTGTCGGCGTGGGCGATCCGGGAGCGCGCCGTACGGATGCGCTCGTCCTCGGCCAGATCGGGGCGCCCGCCCGCGTGGAACAGGTCCTCGTAGTTCTCCCGCGTGTAGGCCAGCACGTTGATCCAGCCGTCCGACGTGCGCTGCGGCTGGCGTTCGGGATGGAGGATGCGGGGGTACCCCGGGGGACCCTGCGGCGGGACGGCCGTGGCGGCACCGGCGTGCTCGACCAGCGTGAACGCGGTGAGCACGTCGATCATCGGGACCTCGACCCGCTGCCCCTCACCGGTGCGCTCCCGGTGGAGCAGGGCGGCGAGCACCGCGTAGGCGATCGTCAGCCCGCTGACCTTGTCGGCCACGAGGGTCGGCACGAGCACGGGGTCGCCTCCCTGGCGGCGGAACGTGTCGGGGATGCCGGAGCCGGCCTGGATCACGTCGTCGTACGCGGGTGCGTCGGCGGCCGGCGAGTCCGACGGATACCCCTGGGCCTGGCAGAACACCACGTCGGGTCGCACCTCGGCGACGTCCTCGTAGGAGAGCCGGAGCCGGTCGAGCGTGCGGGGGCGCAGGTTGGTGACGACCACGTCGACCGTGGCGGCGACGCCCAGGAGGCGCGCCCGGTCCCCGGGGTCCTTGAGGTCGAGCACGACGTTCCGCTTGTTGCGCAGGAGGTTGAGTGCGATCCCCGACAGCTGGGGGACGGGCCCGGGCGTCATGACGCGGCTGAGGGTGCCCTTCGGGTCCTCGACGGTGATGACGTCGGCACCGAGGTCGCCGAGGATCTGGGTGGCGAGGGGACCCATGACGACCGAGCTGATGTCGAGCACCCGCACGCCGTGCAGCGGGCCCGGGGACGTCGATGGCATAGGGCGGTCCTTGTGGTGCGGTCCCGGGCGTGAGTCGGCGCGGCGTCCCGGACGGAGCGGGCGGAGGGGCCAATGGTAGCGAGCCGGCCCCGGACGGCGCGGCCGCCCGACGTCCGGCGCGGCGCGATCCCCCACGGCCGGGCCGCGTGCGGGGAGACTGTCACGAGGATGTCCGTCCGCCCCGACCGCGCCGATCCGCCTCCCCGATGAGGCCCACCGGGACATCGGAGACGCCGGAGCCGACGGGCGGCGGTGGGACCCCGACCCTGGTTGGTGAGTTCAAGGACGCCGTCACGGTCCGGGCCGTGTTCCTCGTCGTGGGGGTGGCGGTCATCCAGCTGGCGTTCATCACGTCCTACGTCGGGGCGTTCCACCGTCCCGTGCCCTACCGGCTGCCGGTGGCCGTGGCGGCCCCGTCCGACGAGAGCGCCCGGCTCGTCGCAGCGCTCAACGCCATCGCGGGGACGCCGCTCGAGGCGACGGCGGTGCCGAGTGTGGCGTCCGGGACGACCGAACTGCTCCGGCGTTCGGTCTACGGGGTGCTCGTCGTCCGGCCGGGGTCCCCCGGAGTACGGCTCGTGGAGGCCAGCGCCAGTGGCGTGTCGGCCGCCCAGGCGCTCACCGAGGTGCTCGACGCCGTCGGCGCCGCGCTCCACCGGACCGTGACGGTGGACGACATCCGACCACCGTCGCCCGGCGACCGCAACGGCCTCACGTCCTTCTACCTGACGATCGGATGGATCGTGGGCGGGTACCTCGTGGCGTCGATCCTGGGGATCAGCAACGGGTCCCGGCCGGCGAACCCGCAGCGGGCGACCGTGCGCCTCGGCGTGATCGCCCTCTACGCGCTGGCAACCGGGTTCGGCGGCGCCCTCGTCGTGGGGCCGGTCCTCCACGCCCTGCCCGGGCCCACGTGGTCGCTGGCGCTGCTGGGCGCACTGACCGTGTTCTCCGCCGGAGCGTTCTCGATGGCGCTGCAGGTGATCGCGGGCACGATCGGCATCGGGATCACCATCGTGATCTTCGTCGTGCTGGGGAATCCCAGCGCGGGCGGCGCCTACTCCTGGCCGCTGCTGCCCACCTTCTGGCGGGTGATCGGACCGTGGATCCCCTCGGGCGCCGGCACGTCGGCCGCCCGGGGCATCGCCTACTTCGGAGGTGTGGCCATCGGCACCGACCTCCTGGTGATCGCGGCCTACGGCGCCCTCGGCGTCGTGGCGGTCTACGTGGTGCTGGTCGACATCGGTCACCAGTTGGTCCGCCTGCCCGGGCGTGCCCGTCGCCGGGCGGTGGAGGCGGGCGGCTGAGGGACCCGTCGGGGCCCTCCCCCCTGCCCGGTCCCGCCCGCCGCGCTCAGCCGCCGGCGAGCGGGTTGGGCGTGGGCGGGGCCACCCGGGTGAGCGTGTTGCGGTCGATGTGGGCGAAGGGCTCGGACCGCCCGGGGATGTCGAGCACACCTTCCTCCTCGTAGGACCACGTGCCGTCGTCGTGGACGGAGACGTGCATGCGGTAGCTCAGCGTGCGGAAGTTCCGGTCGAGGAACGGGTTGGAGAGGATCCCGTACACCTCGGACCCGACGGCCGCCCGCACCTCGAACTCGGTGGCGTCGGGCTCGGCGGTGCCCCCGGCGAGGAGCACCTGCCCGCGCGGGATGCCGAGCGTCAGGGTCACGGTTCCCGAGGCCGGCTCCCACAGCCAGTACCCGACCTGGTCGTGGAAGGTCTCGACCTCGCCGGGCTCGACGACGTGGGTGTGGTAGCGCAGCCCGTAGAACAGCTGGGGGCCGTTGGTCTGGCGGTCGATGGGCTGCAGTTCGTAGCGCTCGTGGAACGTGGCGCGCTCGGTCCCCCCGGCCACGGGATGCTCGTCGGCGCCCGCAACGCCCTCCCAGACGCCGGCCATCGGGGCGAGCGGCCCGAGGTTCGCCAGGGTGTCCGGGTCTCCGTCCGGCTCCGTGTAGATGTCGTCCCCGGAGGCGTCGTCGGCCATGGTGGATCCTCCTCCTCGGTCCTGCCCGCTCCGACCTCGATCCGCCAGGTCAGCCTAGGTGTCCTCCGACCGGCAAGGTGCGGTGCCAGGAGGACGCCCGCCGCCCGGCAAGGTGCCCGCCGCAGGGTGGGGTCGTCGCCCGAGCGGGCGGCCCGCCCGGTGCCGACGGTATCGGCCGGCAGCGCACCACGGTGCAGACGGAGGGACCACACATGAGCAGTGCAACCACCACGACGATCGTCGGGAACCTGACCCGGGATCCCGAGATCCGCTACACCCGCGACGGCCAGGCGACCACCAATCTCGGGGTCGCCGCGAACCGCAGATGGCAGAACCGGGAGTCCAACGAGTGGGAGGAGTCGACCTCGTTCTTCGACGTCGTCCTGTGGCGCGACCTCGCGGAGAACGCGGCGCTGAGCCTCACCAAGGGCATGCGGGTCCTCGTGACCGGACGGCTGGAGCAGCGCAGCTGGGAGACCGAGGAGGGCGACCGTCGGTTCAAGGTCGAGATCGTCGCCGACGAGGTCGGCCCGTCGCTGCGCTTCGCCACCGTCGACGTCCACCGGGTGGTCCGGCCGGCGGCCGAGGGCGACGGCGGCATCGGTGGGGATCCGGCCGGTGCATGAGACAGGTCCGGCCGCGCCCCCGGTGCGCGGAGCGGGTCACACCGGACGCCCGTCGGGACCGCGCCCGCGCCGTCCCGCCGCCGGTGCCGCCGTGCGGTTCGGTACGGAGGTCGTGCTGACCAAGGAGGAGGCGTTCGGTGCCTGTCAGGCGCTCGCCGACGCGGGCGGCGTCCTCGTCCGGTCGGGACGTGCGGCGGAGGCGGACACCCTGGGCTCCCTGTTCGCGCTCCTGGAGGAGCGGCTCACCTCCGGTTGACGACGGGGCGTCCGGTCCCGCCGCGGGATCCCCTTCTCCGGATCCCCTCCGGCCGGCCGCCGCCCCGCCCGTGTCCCGCCCCGCCCATGTCCCGCCCCGCCGAAGTCCCCTCCCGCACCTCCCCGGACGCGCCTCCGCCCCCGACCTCGGGGGGGGGAGGGGTCGGGGGCGGAGCGCGGGTGGGGGGGAACGGTGCCGCGGGCGGCGGGCGGACGGACCCGGTGTCAGCCGTCCGTCGGCTGGAACTCCAGTGCGAGCGAGTTGACGCAGTAGCGCAGGCCGGTCGGAGCCGGACCGTCGGGAAACACGTGGCCCAGGTGGCCACCGCAGCGGGCGCAGGTGATCTCCGTCCGTCGCATGCCGAAGGACGAGTCGTCGTGCTCCTCGACGGTCCCGTCGTCCAGCGCCCGGGTGAAGCTCGGCCACCCGGACCCGGACTCGAACTTGGTGGAGGTCGGGAACAGTTCCGCCCCGCAGCCGGCGCAGGTGAACATGCCGCTGCCCTCGACGTGGAGCAACTCGCCGGACCATGCCGGCTCGGTGCCCTTCTGGCGCAGGACGGCGTAGCGCTCGGGCGTGAGACGGGCCCGCCATTCCTCGTCGGTGAGCTCGACCTTGGCGGCCGTGGGCTCGTCGGTGGTGCTCATGGGTTCTCCTCCGTCGTCCACGCGTGGTCCTTCGCCGTCGGGGGACCCGACCGGCCGGACCCCGGTGTCCCCACCGGGGTCCTCCACGCCGTCCCCAGGCAGAACGCCCCGGGGTCCCGATGTGTTCCCGCCGGACCGGTCGGCGACGCCTGCCGGCCCGTCCGGGGCCCGGCCGGGTCCCGAAACCCGTTTGCTAACGTCGCGTCAGATTTCGCGCCACCCCTCCCACCAGGACGCCGCCGCCATGGACCTTCGAGACCGACCCGAGGACGAGGCCTTCCGCAAGGAGGTCCGGACCTGGCTCGCCGACCACGTGGTGGGGGAGTTCGCGGCACTCGGCGGACGGGGCGGCTCCGGCGACGAGACCTACGGATTCGAGGTCCGGCTCGAGTGGGAGCGGGTCCTGGCCGCCGGCGGGTGGACCTGCCTGGGCTGGCCGGTCGAATTCGGGGGGCGCGGGGCGTCCGTCGCCCACCAGGTCATCTTCAACGAGGAGTACGTCAAGGCCAAGGCGCCGGGCCGGGTCAGCATCCTCGGCGAGGGGCTGCTCGGTCCGACGCTGATCCAGTACGGCACCAAGGCCCAGCAGGACCGGTTCCTGCCGCGCATCGTGGACGGTACCGAGCTGTGGTGCCAGGGCTACTCGGAGCCCGACGCCGGCAGCGACCTCGCCAACGTGGCCACCCGCGCCGAATTGGACGGCGACGAATGGGTCCTCACCGGTCAGAAGGTGTGGACCTCACTCGCCCACCAGTCCGACTGGTGCTTCGTGGTGTGCCGCACCGAGCCCGGGTCCAGGCGGCACCGGGGGCTGTCCTACCTCCTCGTTCCGATGGACCAGCCGGGAGTCGAGATCCGGCCCATCACCCAGCTGACCCGGACCTCCGAGTTCAACGAGGTCTTCTTCGACGGCGCCCGGACGGCGAAGGACCTGGTGGTGGGCGAGCCGGGGGAGGGGTGGCGCGTGGCGCTGGCCACCCTGGGCTACGAACGCGGCGTGGGCCTCCTCGGTCACCAGCTCTCGTTCCGCCGCGAGCTCGACCACGTGATCGCCGCCGCGCACGCCAACGGCCGTGCCGAGGACCCCGTGATCCGCCAGCGGCTGGCCCGTTCCTACGTCGAGCTCGAGGTCCTGCGCTACAACACGCTGCGCAGCCTGTCCGGCTACGACGGCCCGGTGGCGCCTCCCGAGGCGTCGATCATCAAGCTGTACTGGGCGACGTGGCACCAGCAGCTCGGTGAGCTGGCCATGGAGGTCCGCGGTCCGGCCGGGCTCGTCGCCGAGGAGGCACCCTACGGACTCGACGAGTTCCAGCGGACCTTCCTCTTCAGCAGGTCCGAGACCATCTACGGCGGCTCCAACGAGATCCAGAGGAACATCATCGGCGAGCGGGTCCTCGGACTGCCGCCCGAACCCAAAGGGGACCTGCGATGACCGACACCCCCGCCGGGGCACCCCGGGCGCCGGAGCCCCCCGAGGGCCACGGACTCCTGACGGGCAGGATCGTGGTGGTGACGGCCGCCGCAGGCACCGGGATCGGCTTCGCCACCGCCAGACGCTGCATCGAGGAGGGCGCCACGGTGGTGGTGTCCGACGCGCACGAACGGCGCCTCGGCGAGGCGGCCGACGCCCTCGCCGCGCTGCCCGGGTCCGACGGGGTCCGGCCACTCGCCGTTCCCTGTGACGTGACCGACGAGACCCAGGTGCAGCGGCTCTACGACACCGCCGTCGCCGAGCACGGTCAGTTCGACGTGGCGGTCAACAACGCCGGCCTCGGCGGCCAGGTCGAGGTGGTCGACATGACCGACGACCAGTGGGACCTGGTGCTCGACGTCACGCTGACCGGCACGTTCCGGTGCACCCGGGCCGCCCTCCGCCACTTCTACGGACGGGGCGGGGGCGGGGTCATCGTCAACAACGCCTCGGTGCTCGGTTGGCGTGCCCAGGCCGGCCAGTCGCACTACGCGGCGGCCAAGGCGGGGGTGATGGCCCTGACCCGGTGCACCGCCGTCGAGGCGGCACCCCACGGGGTGCGGATCAACGCCGTGTCGCCGAGCCTGGCCGTGCACCCCTTCCTCAACCGGGTGATGTCCGACGGGGACCTCGCCGAGCTCAGCCGGCGCGAGGCCTTCGGCCGCGGCGCGGAGGTCTGGGAGGTGGCCAACGTGATCGCCTTCCTGGCCAGCGACTACGCCACGTACATGACCGGCGAGGTCGTGTCGGTGAGCAGCCAGCACCCCTGACCCGCCCGGGATCGACCGGGACGGGCGCACCGGAGGTCATGCACTACCCTGACGGCGTGTCAGATGTGACGGATCCCCGAGGGGACCTGGAGTGGGGGACCCTGCCCGGTCTGGTCCAGGACGCCGCCGCCCGGTTCGGCGAGGCCGAGGCCGTGGTCGACCTCCACGGCCCCGGCGGGACCACGACCCGCTGGTCGTTCGACCGGTTGGCCGAGGAGGTCGCCACCGCCACCCGGGCCGCCGTCGCCCACGGGATCGAGCCCGGCGACCGCGTGGCCGTGTGGGCCCCCAATTGTGCCGAGTGGGTCGTCGCCGCGCTGGGGGCGGTGGGCGCGGCGGCGGTGCTCGTGCCGCTCAACACCCGCTACAAGGGAGCCGAGGCCGCCTACATCCTGCGGGCGTCGGGTGCCCGGGTCCTCTTCACCGTGCAGGGGTTCCTCGGCACGGACTACCCGGCGATGCTCGACGAGGCGATCGCCGCGGGCGAGACGGTACCCGCGCTCGAGACGGTCGTCGTCCTGCGCACCGACGACACCGGGACACCGCTGTCCGGGGACCGGCTGGTGGCATGGGAGGACTTCCTGGCCGCCGCCGACCGGTGCGAACCCGAGGTGGCGGCGGGACGGACGGCCGCCATCGGGCCGGACGACCTCTCGGACCTGGTCTTCACCTCGGGGACGACGGGTCACCCCAAGGGGGCGATGACCACCCACGGCCAGACGCTGCGCACCTTCGCCACCTGGTCCGAGGTCGTGGGCCTGCGGGAGGGCGACCGCTACCTGATCGTCAATCCGTTCTTCCACACCTTCGGCTACAAGGCGGGGATCCTGGCGTGTCTGATGGCCGGGGCCACGATGGTCCCGGAACCGGTGTTCGACGTCGATGTCGTGCTGGACCGGATCGGCGGCGAGCGGATCTCGGTGCTCCCGGGCCCGCCCACGATCTTCCAGTCGATACTCGACCATCCGCGCCGCGCCGACGTCGACCTGTCGTCCCTGCGGCTCGTCGTGACCGGTGCCGCGGTCGTGCCCGTGGACCTCGTCGAGGCGCTCTGGTCCGACCTCGGCGTCGAGACGGTCCTCACCGCCTACGGACTGACCGAGGCGACCGGCACGGTCACGATGTGCCGGCGGGGCGACTCGGCGAAGGTCATCTCTGCGACCAGCGGACGGGCGATCCCCGACGTCGAGGTCCGCATCGTCGACGGCGACGGTGCGGAGCTCCCGGTGGGCGAGGCGGGCGAGATCGCCGTGCGCGGCTACAACGTCATGTCCGGGTACTTCGACGACCCCGTGGCCACGGCGGCGGCCATCGACCGCGACGGCTGGCTCCACACCGGGGACATCGGATTCCTCGACGACGACGGGAACCTGGCGATCACCGACCGTCTGAAGGACATGTACGTCTCCGGGGGGTTCAACGTCTACCCGGCCGAGGTGGAGGCGGTGCTCCGGCGCTGCCCCGGCGTGGCCCAGGTCGCCGTCGTCGGCGTGCCGGACCACCGCATGGGGGAGGTGGGCCTCGCCGTCGTCGTGGCCGAGCCGGGCGCCGACCCCTCCCGGATGGCGTCCGACCTCCCGTCCTACGCCCGGGACCGGCTCGCCAACTTCAAGGTCCCCCGCCGGGTGGAGGTGGTGGACGTGCTCCCGACCAACGCGAGCGGGAAGGTCCTCAAACGCGAGCTGCGGGCCCGCTTCGGGTCCTAGGGTCGTCCCCGGGAACCCCCGGACACCGAACTCCGGCCACCGCGCACCGGCCGCCGGACCGGGCACCACCGACCGAGCATCACCAGCGCACCACCGAACAACAAGGAGCACGCCGTGCGAGGCATCGTCTACACCGGATCCGACGTCGAGGTCACCGACCAGCTCGCCATCGGCGACCCCGGACCCACCGAGGTCCGGGTGGCCGTGGGGGCCGCGGGCGTCTGTCACAGCGACCTCTCGGTCATCAACGGGACGATCCCGTGGAAGGCCCCCTCGGTGCTCGGCCACGAGGGGGCCGGCGTCGTCGAGGCGGTCGGCAGCGAGGTGCGCTCGGTCCGTCCCGGCGACCACGTGGTGATCGCCACCCTGGCCAGCTGCGGCACGTGCCGTGCGTGCTCGACCGGGCATCCGACGTGGTGCGTCAAGACGTTGGGGAACGTGTCGACCCCCTTCACCTACCGGGGGGAGCCCGCCTCCAACTTCGCGGCCACGTCGGTGTTCGCCGAATCGACCATCGTGAAGGAGGTCCAGGCGGTCAAGATCTCGAAGGACGTCCCGTTGACGTCAGCCTGCCTGATCGGCTGCGGGGTGCTGACCGGCGTGGGGGCCGTCCTCAACCGTGCCCGGGTGAGCGCCGGCGAGACGGCGGCCGTGTTCGGCGTGGGCGGCGTCGGGCTCAACGTGATCCAGGGGCTGCGCCTCGCCGGGGCCAGCCGGATCATCGCCGTGGACACCCTCGCCTCCAAGGAGGGCCTGGCCCGTCAGTTCGGCGCCACGCACTTCGTCGACGCGTCCGGGACCGACGCGGTGGGCGCCATCCGCGAGATCGTCCCGCCCGGACCGGACAAGGTGGCCGGGGCGCTGGGCTGGACCGGCGGGGTCAACTGGTCCTTCGACTGCGTCGGGCACCCGGCCGTGCTCCGCAACGCCCTCGACGTCCTCGACTGGGGGGGCAACGCGCTGGCCATCGGCATCCCGCCACAGGGTACGGAGGTCTCGGTGGACGTGAACGCGCTGGCCTACGTCGATCGCGGCCTGCTGGGCTGCCGGTACGGGTCGTCCCGGCCGCACCACGACATCCCGCTCATGGTCGAGCTGTACCTGTCGGGCCGCCTCATGCTGGACGAGCTGGTCACCGAGCAGAAGCCGCTCGAGGGGTTCCGGGAGATCGTCGAGGACATGGAGGCGGGCAAGCTCGCCCGCGGCGTCCTCACCTTCTGAGTCCGCACCCCCTCCGGCGTCCGCCGCGGCCGGCGGGGGACCGTCCCCCGGCCCGCCCGCTCACGACGGGCGGTGGTCGCCGATACGTTCGAGCGCCAGCTCCCTCAGCTCCCCGATCCCCGCAGCCGCACCTGCCGCCACCACCCCGACGTCGGGCGTCGTCCGGAAGTCTCCGGTGATGCCGAAGAACAGCCTGCCGTTGTACGAGAGGACGGCCGTCCCGACCCGGAGGCCGTGGCTGATGGGGACGTACGGGCGGTACTCGAGCATCTCGTGTCCGAGGCAGTAGAGGGGGAACGGGGGCCCGGGCACGTTGGTGGTGACGGTGTTGAGCGACCGCTGCCCGAACCGCTTCATCGAGCGCATCGTCGCACGGCTCACGACGTCGAGCACGAGGGGCGGCACGAGGTCGGTGGCCGTGGCGATCGCCTCGCCGGCCTCGGCGATGTGCGAGGCCTTGAGGGCGGTCATCCGCGCCTGCACGGCCTCCAGGCGTCCGACCGGGTCGGCGATCCCGACCGGGAGTTCGCACAGGACCGCCGAGACCCGGTTGTCGGCCACGCCGTGTCCGTCCTCGCGCCGGGTCGACACCGGCACGAGGGAGCGCACGACGGCGGTGTCGACGTCGTCACCGCGTGCGACCAGGAGGTCCCGGTACCCGCCGGCGACGGCGGCGAGCACCACGTCGTTGACCGTGCCGCCGAACGCCAGTCGGATCGTGCGCACGTCGTCCAGGCCGGCCGAGGAGTGGGCCCAGACCCGGTGCGGACCGACGGGCCCCTCGATCGAGAGCGACGGGGTCGGCAGCAGCCGCTCGGCGAACCGCACCGCACCCCGGGCCGTGTCCAGCCCGGACCGGAGGGCGGATGCCGGGTGGAGCACGGCGCCCGGGAGGCCACGCGCCCGGGAGGCCAGGTCCGTGGCCAGCCCGCCCCACGCGGCGAGCACCTTGCGGGCACCCGCGGGCTCGGGACCCGGCGTCCAGGGCTCGGGCGCACCGACCGGCGCCCCCGGCTGCGGGTCGAGGAGCGCGGTGAGCAGCCCGACGCCGGCGATGCCGTCCACCATGCAGTGGTGCACCTTGAAGAGGATGGCCCACCGGCCGCCGGCCACGCCCTCGACGAGCCACATCTCCCACAGGGGGCGGTCCCGGTCGAGCTGCTGGGACATGATGCGACCCATCAGACGGCAGAACGCGGCGTCGTCGCCGGGGGCGGGGAGCGCGGTGTGGCGGACGTGGTAGCCGAGGTCGAACTCCGGGTCGTCCACCCACACGGGGCGCCCGAGCGCGAGGGGTACCGTGCGCACCCGCTGCCGGTACCGGGGGATCCGGTGGAGCTTGGCGGCGACGAGCCCCTCGAGGTCGCCGGGCGTCGGGGGCGGGTCGGCGAACATGCAGGCTCCGGCGATCGCCATCTGCACCGATCCGTCCTCCAGGTGGAGGAACTCGGCGTCCAGCCCGCTCAGCCTGTCCATCGGGTGCCCCGGCTCCCTTCGGACCGGCACCGGCCCCCGGCCTGCCCGGGTGCCCGTCGGTCCTGCGCGAAACCTACGGCCGGCGGCCGGGATCGACCAGGGTCCTTGGTCCCCGGTGGTGGGCGGCGCCGCCACGCCCGGCCCCGGACGGCCCCTGTTACAGTCCCCCTCGATATGACGGCGCGTCAGATCGAGGGGGAGCACGCCACGCTGGTCGACGTCCTGCGCGCCGCGGCCCGGGTGAACGCCGACGTGGAGGCCTACGTCGAGCCCGCCACGGCGGACCGGCCGCGGCGGGTGTTGACGTTTGCCGGCTGGGACCGGGCGGCCGACGGCGTGGCCGGCCTGCTGGCGGGCCACGGGGTCGGGCCCGGGACCGTGGTGTGCCTCCTCCTGCCCAGCTCCATCGACTACATGGTCGTCTACGCCGCCGCCGTCCGGCTGAGTGCGATCACCTCGGGCATCAATCTCCGGCTGGGCACCCCCGAGGTCGCCTCGATCCTCGAACGGACGCGGCCGGTCGTCACGGTGGTCGACGACGGGGCGCCGGTACCCGACGGCCCGGCGGGCACGGTCCTCTCCCGCGGGGACTGCACGGGCGCCGCCGACGGCCCACCGCCGCCGAGGTGGCCGGCGTCGATGCCGGACGACCCGGTGGCCGTGGTGTGGACGAGCGGGACCACCGGACTGCCCAAGGGTGCCGTGTTCGACCACGACAGCCTGCGGGCCGTGGCCGAGGGCACCGACGTCCTGTCCGAGCCGGGCGACCGGCGGCTGTCGCCGCTCCCGTTCGCCCACGTCGGGTCGATGACGCGGATCTGGGACGAGGCGGCCAACGGGATCACCACCGTGATCACGCCGTCGCCGTGGCGGGCGGCCGACGCCGTGCCGGTGATGGAGGCCGAGCGGATCACGGTGGCCCAGGGGGTGCCGACCCAGTGGGCCCTCGTACTGGAGCGTCCCGAGCTGGCCACGGCCGACCTGGGGTCGCTCCGCATCGCCGGGACCGGCGCCTCCCGGGTGCCGGCCGAGCTGGTCGCCGCCCTGCGTGACGCCCTCGGTGTACCGGTGGTCGTCCGCTACACGTCGACCGAGGCCTCGCTCGGGACCGGGACCGTCCCCGGGGACCCCGACGAGGCCGTGGCCACCACGGTGGGACGTCCGGTCCAGGGCGTGGAGCTGGTCGTGGCCGACGACGACGGGACGCCCGTGCCCGCCGGCGAGGTCGGCAGGGTGCGCCTCCGCTCTCCCGCCGTCATGCGCGGCTACTGGGGCGGTCCCCCCGACGGGCCCGGCTCGGCCGGGCTCGCGCTCGACGCCGCAGCCACCGCCGACGTGCTGGCGGACGACGGATGGCTGACCACGGGGGACTTCGGCTTCCTCGACACCGACGGCCGCCTCCACCTGGTGGGCCGGGCCAACGAGCTCTACATCCGCGGTGGCTACAACGTCTACCCCGCCGAGGTGGAGGGTGCGCTCGGCGACCACCCCGACGTCGACCAGGTGGCAGTCGTGGGGGCGCCGGACCCCGTGCTCGGGGAGATCGGCGTGGCCTTCGTCGTGCCGCCGGCCGGCGCCGAGGTGGACGCCCCGACGCTGCTGGCCGGACTGCGGGAGACCGTCCGGGCGTCGCTCGCCGACTACAAGGCCCCCGACCGCCTCGTGGTCGTCGACCGTCTCCCCCTGACCTCGATGATGAAGGTAGACAAGAGGGTCCTGGCCGACCGGGCCGCCGAGGCGGCCCGGACCAGGCCCCCGGACACGAACGGAGCACAGCGACGATGACCGGAACCTCGACCCCCGCCCAGGGTGGCGTCACCGACGACCCCATCCGGATCGGCACGATGCTCTACACCCTGGTGGAGCCGCACCGAGGCCACGAGGTGGCCTACAACCGGTGGTACGAGCGGGACCACTTCTACGCCGGGTGCCAGATCGGGGCCTACAACTTCGCCGGTGCCCGCTTCGTGGCCACCGCCCCGCTGAAGGGCCTGCGCTACCCAGCGGGCGAGGGCGCGCTGGTCGCCGACCCGCAGGTCGGGAGCTACCTCGGCGTCTACTACGTGCTCGACGGTCACCACGACGAATGGAACCGGTGGGCCGTCGACCAGGTCAACGTCCTGCACCGGGCGGGCCGCATGTTCGAACAGCGGGACCACGTCCACACCGGGCTCTACCGGTTCGAGTGGGAGCACCGTCGCGACGCGGACGGCGTGCCGGCCGAGCTGACGCTCGACCACCGGTTCGCCGGCCTGGCCTCGGTCTTCCTCGAGCCGGCGGACGGCGTCACGGGTGCCGAGATCGGGACCTGGCTGCGCGAGCGGTACCTGCCGACGGTGCTGCCCGGCTCGCCGGTGGCCACCGTGCTCGGGTTCAGCCCCCTGCCGCTCCTGGCCGACGCCCCGGGGGACGTACCGCGCGGCGAGACGCCCGACGAGCGGGTGCTGGCGCTCTGCTTCGTGGACGAGACGCCCGAGGGCCCGTGGTCCGAGGTGTTCGCCCCGCTGGGCGCCGCCCTGGCCGGGGCCGGCCTGGGTGCCGTGGTGTGGGCGTCCCCGTTCCTCGGGACCGTGCCCGGCACCGACACGTACACCGACCAGCTGTGGTCGGACCAGTAGCCCCGACGAACCGCCGACCGACCGCAGGAGCGCACACCACATGAACGACGACCAGAGGGATGCCATGGAACAGCGGGCGGCCGCCCGCGGCTGGGTGTTCGCCCCCACCCTGTGGGGCCTCGTCGAGGCCCGGGCCGAGGCCACCCCCGACGCGGTGCTGGCCCACGAGGACACCGGCAGGGAGCTCACCTTCGCCGGCTACCGCGACGCCTGCCTGCGGGCTGCGGCCGGGCTGCACGCCGACCACGGGGTGACCGCCGGGACCAGTGTGAGCTGGGAGCTGCCGACGTGGAACGAGTCCCTCGTCCTGGTGGGAGCGCTGGCCCGGCTCGGCGCCCGCCAGAATCCGCTCATCCCGATCTACCGGAACCGCGAGGTCGGCTTCATCACCGGGCAGAGCGGGGCCTCGTTGCTGATCGTGCCCACCGTCTACCGCGGCTTCGACTACGAGGCCATGGCGAACGAGATCGCCGCCGGACGGCCGGGACTGTCCGTCCTGGTGGTCGACCGCGATCTGCCCGACGGCGATCCGTCGGTGCTCCCCCCGGTGGAGGAGGTCCCGGCGTCGACGGAGGACGCACCGGTGCGGTGGCTCTTCTACACGTCGGGCACCACCGCCGATCCGAAGGGGGCCGCCCACACCGACCTCACCGTCATGGCCTCGGGACTGGCCATGTCCGAGTGCCTCGACATCCGGTCCGACGACGTGTCGGCCCTGGTGTTCCCCTTCACCCACATCGGCGGGATCGGCTGGCTCGTCGCATCGCTGCTGAGCGGCTGCACGCTGCTGACCACCGAGGCCTTCCACCCGACCGACACCCCCGCGTTCCTGGCGGCCAACGACGTGACGATCGCCGGCTCGGGCACGCCGTTCCACCTGGCGTACCTGGCCGCCCAGCGGGCGGCCGGCGACGGGCCGATCTTCCCGCACGTACGCAACTTCACCGGGGGAGGGGCACCCAAGCCGCCGCAGCTGCACTACGACCTGAAGGCCGAGATCGGCGGTGTCGGCATCGTGTCGGGCTACGGCCTGACCGAGGCCCCGATCGTCGTCATGGCCACGATGGAGGACCCCGACCGGAAGCTCGCCGAGACCGAGGGACGGCCCACGCCGGGCGTCGACCTGATCGTGGTGGCGCTGGACGGCACCCGGGCCGGACCGGGGGTCGAGGGGGAGATCCGGCTGAAGGGCCCCCAGGTCATCCGTGGCTACCTCGACCCCTCCCTCGACGCCGAGGCGTTCGACGCCGACGGCTACTTCCGCACGGGCGACCTCGGGGTCGTCGACGACGAGGGCTACGTGACCATCACCGGCCGCCTGAAGGACGTCATCATCCGCCACGGCGAGAACATCTCGGCCAAGGAGGTGGAGGACCTGCTGTACGCCCACCCGGCGGTGGCCGACGTGGCCGTCATCGGACTGCCCGACCCGAGGACGGGGGAGCGGGCCTGCGCCGTGGTCGCCGTGGCCGAGGGGCAGACGTTCGACTTCGCCACCATGGGTGAGTACCTGCGGGACAGGGGCCTGCGTGTGAACGCCGTCCCCGAACAGTTCGAGCTGGTCGACACCGTCCCCCGGAACCCGGCGGGCAAGATCCTGAAGCACACCCTCCGGGAGCAGTTCGCCCCCGGAGGGGCGGCACCGACCGATGGGGGGAACGCATGAGCCCGGTGGCGAGCCACAAGATCACGCTCGGCCGGGGCGGCGAGCAGCACGACGCCGCCGACGCCATCCTGGCCGGGTTCCTCGTCCGGCGGTTCGAGGGCAGGGTGGCCATCGTCACCGGGGCCGGGTCGGGCATCGGACGCGGCACGGCCCGCCGTCTGGCCGCCGAGGGTGCGGCGGTGGCGGCCCTCGACGTCATGGGCGACGCCGTCGTCGAGACGGTCGGCGGCATCACCGCCGAGGGAGGGACGGCGGTGGCCTACACCTGCGACGTCACCTCCGAGGAGTCGGTCGCCTCGTCCGTGGCGTCGGTCGTCCGTGACCTCGGTCCTCCGACCGTCGTGTGCAACGTGGCCGGCATCGGCGGGTTCTTCAACTCCCACGAGATGCCGTTCGACCGGTGGCAGCGGATCCTGGCCGTAAACCTCACCGGCCCGTTCCTGGTCTGTCGGGCCGCCCTGCCCCACCTGCTCGAGCACGGCGGCTCCATCGTCAACGTGTGCTCCAACACCGCACTGATGGGCCAGGCCTATTCGGCCGCGTACTGCGCGTCCAAGGGAGGGCTGCTGATGTTCACCAAGGCCCTGGCCGCCGAGTACATGGGTCACGGGGTCCGGGCCAACGTCGTCGCCCCGGGAGGCACCGACACGCCGCTGCTCGGGTCCTTCGACCTCCCCGAGGGCGCCGACCCCAAGCAGCTGACCAAGATCATGTCGCCGCTGGGGTTCTCGACCCCCGCGGAGATCGCCGCCTCCATCGCCTTCCTCGCCTCCGACGAGTCCTCGTACACCACGGGTGCCGTGCTGTCGGTGGACGGAGGACTCACCGTCTGATCCCCTCCCACCACCGCTGAACTGGGAGGATCCACCGCCGCCGGCGCCCGGGCACCGTCCGGGACGGGGCGGCGGACGCCGGCGCCGCACGCGTGCAACAATGCGACACCAGGCGACAGTTTGTCGCTCGGAACCTGTGAGGTGAGCGATGACCGACCTACGTCCGGTCGAACACTGGGACACGGACTTCGACGTCCTCGACAAGTCCTACGTGGACGACCCGTTCCGCATCTGGGACGACCTGCGGAAGACCTGCCCGGTCGCCCACACCGACCGCCGGGGCAGTACGTGGCTGCCCACCACGTACAAGGACGTGGTGGCCCTCGCCCACGACATCGAGCACTTCAGCTCCCTCGACATCACGGTGATCCCGTTCGACGGCGAGGAACCGGAGGAGGCCGTCCTGCCCTACGGCGTCCCGCCGATCTCGGCCGACCCGCCGCTGCACACCGTCACCCGCCGGCTCCTCCTCCCGTGGTTCTCGCACCGGAAGGTCGAGAGCTACGAGGCGATGACCCGGGAGCTGTGCGCCGGCCTGGTCGAGGGGTTCCTGGCCGACGGACGGGCCGACGCCGCCGCCGACTACGCCCAGCAGATCCCGGTCCGCGTCATCGCCGCCATCCTGGGCGTACCGGCCGAGCTGTCGGACACGTTCACGGGGTGGGTCCGGGCGGTGCTCGAGTTCGCCGACGACATGGAGGTGCGGCGCGAGGGCACCGTCGCCCTCATCGAGTACTTCGTGGCCGAGGTGGAACGGCGCAAGGAGCACCCGGGGGACGACCTCCTGAGCGCACTGCTCCAGACCGAGGTCGACGGCCAGCCGATCGAGGAGTCGATCGTCCTCGGGGTGGCGGCCCTCACGCTGATCGCCGGCGTGGACACGACGTGGAGCGCCATCGGGTCGTCGCTGTGGCACCTGGCCACCCATCCCGAGGACGCCAAGGTGCTGGCCACCGATCCCGACGCCATGCCGCTGGCGATCGAGGAGCTGCTGCGGGCCTACTCGCCCGTGACGATGGCCCGGGTGGTCACCGGCGACGTCGAGTTCGAGGGCTGCCCGATGCACGAGGGCGACAAGGTGCTCATGAACTTCCCGGCCGCCAACCGGGATCCCGAGGCCTTCGAACACCCCGACCAGGTCATCCTCGACCGGGCCCACAACCGCCACGTGGCGTTCGGCTCGGGCATCCACCGGTGCGCCGGGTCCAACCTGGCCAGGATGGAGCTGCGGGTGGCCATCGAGGAGTGGCTCAAGCGCATCCCCGAGTTCCGGATCGAGGAGGGGGCGGAGGTGACCTGGGCCGGAGGCCAGGTCCGCGGTCCCCGCAGCGTCCCGGTGGTGTTCCCATGAGGATCCGGGTCGACCCCGACAAGTGCACCGGCCACGCCCGCTGCTACGGCCTCGCTCCCGAGCTGTTCTCGGTCGACGACTACGGGCTGTCGTCGGTCGTCGGCGACGGCACGGTCCCGCCCGAACTCGAGGGCAAGGCCCGTCTCGCCATCGCCAACTGTCCCGAGTACGCCATCGAGGAGCTCGCCGACTGACCGGACCGGACCCGGTCCGGTCCCCTCCGCCGGGACGCCGGGATCCCCGTCCGCCGAGGGCCCCGGGCCGGCGCCGGCCCCGCCGGTAGGGTGGGGCCGGAGCCCGGCCGTCGGGCCGGGACCGATGGGGAGCGCCGATGCGGCTAGGCAACATGTACGGGCCCGACGCCACCTTCGCGGGGGTGCCCGCCGCTGACCTGTCGGACCCGTCGAGCCTCGCCGGGGCCGGGGCGGTCATCATCGGCGCCCCGTTCGACGGCGGCACCAGCCACCGCTCGGGTTGCCGGTTCGGCCCCCAGGCCATCCGGCTCACCGACTACCTCCCGCACGACGGGATGCGCCCCAGCCTGGCGCTCGGGGTGGACCCGCTGGTCGAGCTGGGGGTCGTCGACGTCGGCGACGTGGAGATGCCGTCCGGGGACACCGACCTGTCGTGCGCCCGGCTCGAGGCGGTCGTCGAGTCCGTCGCCCGCACCGGGGCCGTCCCGATCGTGCTGGGCGGCGACCACACCATCGCCTACCCGGACGCCACCGGGTGCGCCCGGCACGTGGGCTGGGGGCGGGTGTCGATGATCCACTTCGACGCCCACGCCGACACCGCGAACGAGCAGTTCGGCCTCCTCCTCGGGCACGGCACCCCGATGCGCCGGCTCATCGAGTCCGGCGCCGTCCGCGGCGACCGGTTCCTCCAGGTGGGACTGCGGGGCTACTGGCCGGAGCCCGAGACGCTCGACTGGATGGCCGGGCAAGGGATGCGCAGTTACGAGATGACCGAACTGGTCACCCGGGGCCTCGACGCGTGCCTGACCGAGGCGTTCGCCGTCGCGCTCGACGACTGCGACGCGGTGTTCCTGTCGGTGGACGTCGACGTCGTGGACCCGGGTTCGGCGCCGGCCACCGGCACGCCGGAGCCCGGCGGGCTCAGCGCCCGCGAGCTCCTCGACGCCGTCCGGCGGATCGCCATGGAGCTTCCGTTGTGCGGGGTCGACGTGGTCGAGCTGTCCCCGCCCTTCGACCACGCCGAGGTCACCGCCTACCTGGCCAACCGGATCGTGCTGGAGGCGCTGTCGGGCATGGCCTGGCGCCGTGCCCGGTTGGCCGGCCGGCCGGTCCGCGACCCCGCCGGACCCCTGCTGCACCGGCCCGCGGGCTGATCCCGGCCGGGACCCCGGGGCCGGGGACCACGGTGCGCCCGGCTCAGCCGCCGAGCGGGGTGACGCCCGACCGCGAGATGGTGAACCCTCGGCCCCCGGTGACCGTGCAGGTCATGCCGGTGGTCGCCGAGGCGCAGACGAACGGTCCGACACCCGTCGCCGCCCCGTAGTCGAGGACCGGTGTGTCGGGTGCCGGATTGCCCACCGGGCACGAGCTGCCCGAACACGTCGTCACCGCCCCGCCGGGGGTCATGTCGGCCGTCCGCGGGGGCGAGAACGTGGCGCAGTGCACCTCCCCCGGGTCGGACGCCGGCGGGACGTACATGCCGCACGCGATGTTCCCCGTCGGCGACAGGACGGCCCCGCCGGCGCCGGGCAGGGTGGAGGCGACAACCACGGTCGCCGAGGCCGTCGCCCGCTCGCGGGTGCACGTCGGCGGGGGACCGGTCGCGTCGACGTCGTCCCGGAAGGTGTAGGTCCCCGGTGCGTCGTAGGCATGGGAGTACGTGCTCACGTGGTCGGCCCGGGCCGTGTCGCCGCAGCGGACGTCCCCCGCGTTCGCCCCCGAGGTGCCGCCGTCGCCGAACCGTACGCCCTCGCCCTCCAGCAGCCCGGCGCCCCGGATCGTCACGGTGAACGTCACCCCGGTCCCCACGAAGACGTGGTCCGGCACGACGGTGACGTGCGCCGTCAACGGTTCCGTCGTCGGGGGTGCCGTCGACGACGGAACCGTGGCGGGGTGGCGACCGGTGGCGGCCGTGGTGCCCGGGGTGCCCCCGCCGCAGGACGCGGCGCCCCCGGCCACCAGTGCCAGGAGCCCGAGGACGCGCCACGCCGACGTCATGGCGCGATCGTCCCCCGGCGAGGGCGGCGTGCCCAGGGGCGTTGGTCCCTCCGTCGACCTACGACAGGCGCTCGACGATCATGGCCATGCCCTGGCCGCCACCGACGCACATCGACTCGAGGCCGAACGTCTTGTCCGCGTCCTGGAGCCCGTTGAGGAGCGTGGTCATGATCCGGGCGCCGGTCTGGCCGAAGGGATGGCCGAGGGCGATGGCGCCGCCGTTCACGTTGAGCTTGTCGTAGCCGATGCCGAGCTCCCTGGCCGAGGGGACGACCTGGGCGGCGAACGCCTCGTTGATCTCCACGAGGTCGATGTCGTCGATGGTCATGCCGGCCCGGCGCAGGACCTGCCGGATCGCCTCCACCGGGCCGAGGCCCATGATCTCGGGGTTGAGTCCGGTGACGCCGCTGGCGACGATACGGGCCAGCGGGGTGATGCCGAGCTCCCGGGCCCGGGTGTCGCTCATGACCACCACGGCGGCGGCACCGTCGTTGAGCGGGCAGGCGTTGCCGGCCGTGATGGTCCCGCCCTCTCGGAACACCGGGTTGAGGCCGGCCAGCTTCTCGAGGGTGGTTCCGGCACGGGGACCGTCGTCCTTGGTGACGACCGTGCCGTCGGCCAGGGTCACCGGGATGATCTCCCGGTCGAAGAAGCCGCGCTCCTGGGAGGCCACGGCACGGACCTGGGACTGCAGCGCGAACTCGTCCTGCTCCTCGCGGGTCACGCCCTTGAACTCGGCCACGTTCTCGGCCGTCTGTCCCATGGCGATGTAGACGTCGGGGAAGGCGCCCTCGAGCGGCGTCCACGGCTCCCCGGCCGCCGGCGTGCGGGCCACGGTGCGGGCCTCGGCCTCGGCGAACTGCTCGTTGTGGGGTCCGACGTCGGCGGCGCCGTGCATGTAGCGGCTGACCGTCTCCACGCCGGCGGCGACGAAGACGTCACCCTCGCCGGCCCGGATGGCGTGGGCGGCCATGCGGATGGTCTGGAGCGACGACGAGCAGTAGCGGTTGACCGTCACGCCGGGCACGTCGGGCAGGCCGGCGAGGACGGCGGCCACGCGGCCGATGTTGTAGCCGGCCTCGCCGGCGGGCTGGCCCGAGCCGAGGATGACGTCCTCGACGCTCTGGGGGTCGAGCTGGGGCACCTTGGCCAGGACCTCGCGGATGACGAGGGCGGCGAGGTCGTCGGGACGGCACTCGACGAGCGAGCCCTTGTTGGCACGGCCGATGGGGGTCCGGCCGGTGGCGACGATGACTGCTTCGGGCATGTGGTGCTCCTCGGTGACGGGCGGCCGGTGCCGCGGCGTGCTCTGGGCTGACGGTGCAGCGTACCGGTGCTGCGGGAGGGTCCTGCGCAGGGGCGGGCGTCGGTCCCCGGCACCCCCGGTCGGGGTGTCGGTGCGTCCCACCCGGGTCCCTGCACAACTTACCGGATGGTAACCCTAGCGGCCCGCCGATGCCGGGCTCCCGCCGGAGCGCCCGCGGCGGCTCCCGGCCGCCGCGTCCGGGGTGTGGCGGACGCCCCCACCGGCAGTCACCGCCGACGCCCCCGGGGACACCGCCGACGGTGGCGCCGCCGGGAGGGCGAATGTAACGTGTTCTACTCGTGGCGGGCCGTCCCCCGGGACGGACTGCACCTGACCGGGAGGGACCCCATGGAGATCGGCTACACCGAGGAGCACCAGGCGCTCCGCAACGAGCTGCGGGAGTACTACGCCAGGCTGCTGACCTCCGAGGTGGAGGCACAGCTGTCGGCCAGCCACGGGATCGGTCCGGACATGCGCCGGGTGGTCAAGCAGATGGCCGCCGACGGCTGGCTGGGCATCGGCTGGCCGAAGGAATGGGGCGGGCAGGGCAAGGGACCCATCGAGCAGTTCATCTTCTTCGACGAGTCGATGCGCGCCGGTGCCCCGGTGCCGATGCTGACCATCAACACGGTGGGCCCCACCCTCATGGACTACGGCACCCAGGAGCAGAAGGAGTTCTTCCTCCCGAAGATCCTGGCCGGCGACCTCCACTTCTGCATCGGGTACACCGAGCCCGAGTCGGGCACCGACCTCGCCTCGCTCCAGACACGGGCCGTCCGCGACGGCGACGAGTACGTCATCAACGGCCAGAAGATCTACACGTCCCTCGCCGGCGATGCCGACTACATCTGGCTGGCCACCCGCACCGACCCGGAGGTGGCCAAGCACAAGGGCATCTCCATGTTCGTGGTCCCGATGGACACACCGGGGATCAAGGTCGTCCCGATGCACCTGCTCGGCGACCACAACATCAACTACACCTTCTACGAGGACGTCCGGGTCCCGGCGGCCAACCTGGTCGGCGGCGAGAACCAGGGGTGGTCGCTCATCACCAACCAGCTCAACCACGAGCGGGTGACGCTGTGCTCGTCCGGGATCATCGAACGGGCGATGACCGACGTCCGTGCGTGGGCCCAGTCCACCAAGCTGGCCGACGGCCGCCGGGTGATCGACCAGGAGTGGGTGCAGGTCCACCTGGCCCGCATCTACGCCCGGCTCGAGTTCCTCAAGCTCATCAACTGGAAGGTGGCGTGGACGGCGACCCAGGGCCACCTCGACGTGGCCGACGCCTCCACCATCAAGGTGTTCGGGACCGAGTTCTACCTCGAGGCCTTCAAGCTGATGATGGAGATCGTCGGTCCGGCCGGTTACCTGGCCAAGGGCTCGCCCGAGGCCGTCCTGGCCGGGCGCCTCGAGATGTACGCCCGCAGCCTGGTCATCCTCACGTTCGGCGGAGGCACCAACGAGATCCAGCGGGACCTGATCGCCATCTTCGGCCTGGGCATGCCCCGGTCGCTGCGCTGACCCGGGTCGCAACGACCCCGCCCGTCGCCCCGTGGGGGGCGCCGGGTCACGTCCCACCCGACCGCACGCCACACACGACGAAGGAGACACCATGGACTTCTCATTCAGCGAGGAGCAGGAGGCCGTCCGCGAGCTGGCCGACCGCATCTTCACCGACCTGTCGACCCAGGAGCGCCTCCGGGAGATGGAGACGGACCCGACCGGCGACCGCTTCGACCGCAAGCTCTGGTCGGAGCTGGCCGCCGCCGGCCTGCTCGGCATCGCCCTGCCCGAGGACGTCGGGGGTGCCGGCCTCGGCTTCCTGGAGACGGGACTCCTGGCCGAGGCCGCGGGGCGCACCGCGGCCTACGTCCCCGTCGTCGAGTGCCTCGCCGCCGCCGCTGCGGCGGTCGCCCGGTTCGGGACCGACGCCCAGCGGCAACAGTGGCTGCCCGGCGTCGTCGCCGGGGACACCGTGCTGACCACCGCCCTCGTCGAACTCGGCGGCGCACCGTCGGCCCCCTCGGTCGTCGCCCGGGCGTCCGGCGACGGCTGGACCCTCACCGGCGTGAAGGCCTGCGTGCCGTCGGGCACCGTCGCCGACGCGCTGGTGGTCAGCGCCCGCGTCGAACCCGACGGCGTCGCCGTGTTCGTGGTGCCCGCCGGCGCCGCCGGCGTCACCGTCGAGAAGCAGACGGCCAACGACGGCCGGCCCGAGGGTCTGGTGACCCTGGCCGGCGTGCAGCTCGGACCCGACTCGCTGCTCGGGTCCGTCGAGGAGGGGCGGGCGGTCGTGGACTGGCTCGTCCAGCGCAGCACGGCGGCTCTCGCCCTCGAGCAGGCCGGTGCCGCGGCCGCCTCGCTCGCACTGGTGGCCGAGTACACCAAGAACCGCGAGCAGTTCGGCAAGCCGATCGCCACCTTCCAGGCGGTGGGACAGCGCGCCGCCGACGCCTACGTCGACGCCGAGGCCATCCGGCTGACCGCCTGGCAGGCCGCCTGGCGCATCGCCGAGGGCCTCCCCGCCGACAAGGAGGTGGCGGTGGCGAAGTTCTGGGCCGCCGACGGCGGTCAGCGGGTGGTCCATGCCGCGGTGCATCTCCACGGCGGCGTCGGGGTCGACCGCGAGTACCCGCTCCACCGGTTCTTCCTCAACACCAAGCACATCGAGCTCACCCTGGGCGGCGCCACCGACCAGCTGCTGCGCCTGGGGGCGACCCTGGCCGCCGAGCCGGCCTGAGCACGGTCGGCGATCGGCGCGGGGAGCGACCACCCTCCGGCCGGGATCGATGAGCGTCTCGTTCTCCCATCTCGGGATCTGCGTGTCGGACCTCGACGCGTCGCTGCGCTTCTACTGTGCGGGCCTCGGGTTCACCGAGGTGGCCGCGCACGAGGTGGGGGAGGAGTTCGCCGCCCTCATGGAGGTCGACGGACTGCGCCTCCGGTCGCGGATGATCGCCAAGGACGGGGTGACACTCGAACTGCTGGGCTTCGACGCTCCCGGGGTCACCGGTGACGGGACCCGGCGGCCGATGAACCGGAGGGGCCTCACCCACCTGAGCCTCCGGGTCGACGACGTGGCGGCGACGGCCGCAACGGTGGAGGCGCTCGGCGGAACGGTCCACCGGGGCACACGGACCTCGATCCCGTTGGGAGAGGTGACGCTCGACTTCGTCTACTGCACCGATCCCGACGGGGTGCGGATCGAACTGATGGACCTCGGAGGCTGAGTCCGGGTGGGTCGGCACGGCGAACGCGGCACTCGGGCGGTCGGGCCGCGGCGGCGACCGGAGCCGGCGCCGGCTCCGCTACCGTGAGGCCGTGACCCCTCCCGCCACCGATCCCGGCCCGCCCGGACCCGTCGTCGACGTCGACCCCGCCGAGGCGGACCGCCTGGTCGCCGCCGGCGCCCTGATGCTCGACGTCCGCGAGGACGACGAATGGGCGGCCGGGCACGCCCCGGTCGCCACCCACCTGCCCATGGGCCAGGTCGTCGACCGCATGGGCGAGCTCCCCTCCGGACGCACCATCGTGTGCATGTGCCGGATCGGCGGGCGGTCCGGTTCGGTCGCCCTCCACCTGGCCGGATTCGGCTACGACGTGCGCAACGTGGCCGGCGGGATGGTGGCGTGGGCCGCTGCCGACCTCCCCGTCGTGGACGGCTCGGGTGGCCCGGGCCGGGTCGCCTGAGCACGCCGGTGCAGGGTCGGCGGGAGCGATGACGGTCTACCTCGACGACTGGCGTCAGGCGGCACACCTCGGGCCCGTCGACGACCGGTGGTCCCACCTCGTGGCCGACACCGACGAGGAGCTGCACGCCTTCGCCGAGCGGATCGGCATGCGGCGGGCGTGGTTCCAGGACAGGCCCGGCCGACCGCACCACGCCCATTACGACCTGCCGGAACGGGCCCGGGCCGAGGCCGTCGCCAACGGCGCCGTCGAGGTGACGTGGCGCGAGCTCGGGCGGATGCTGCGGGACCGCCGGGGCGCACCGTCCGCCGTCGACGCCACCGGACCGACGGGCCGGACGGCCGCCCGGTGACCGGCGCACCCGACCCGCGTACGCCGGTGCTGGTCGGTGTGGGCACGGCGTCCGCCGACGCGGAGGCCTCCGAACTGATGGGCGCGGCGACCGCCGCCGCACTGGCCGACGCCGGTGGCCGGGGACTGGCCGCGGCGGTCGACCGGGTGGCGGTGCCCCAGGGGAGCTGGACCTACCCGGACCCGGCCCGCCTCGTGGCGCGGCGCATCGGGGCCACCCGGGCGACGACCGAGCTGGTCGAGTTGGGAATTCCGCAGCAGAGCCTCGTCAACGACGCCCTGGCCGCCATCCTCTCCGGCGCCTCCGAGGTGGCCGTCGTGGTCGGCGGCGAGGCCAAGCGGTGGGCCCGGGACCAGGAGCGGTCCGGGCGACCACCGGTCGAGACGGCGCAGCCGGGTGCCGTGCCCGACCGGGTGCGGGCCCGACCCGGTCCCCTCCTCGAGCCCGTCGAGGTGGCGCACCAGCTGTGGGACCCGGTCCAGCAGTACGCCATGATCGAGAACGCGCTGCGCGCCGGCGAGGGCCGGACCGTCGCCGAGCAGCGGTCCGAGATCTCCGAACTGTGGGCCCGGTTCTCGCGGGTGTCGGCGGGGAACCCCGATGCTGCGTTCGGCCGCGTCGTCGAGGCCGGATGGCTGGCCGCCCCCTCGGCGGACAACCGTCCGCTCGCCTTCCCCTACAACAAGTGGCACTCGACGCAGTGGACCGTCAACCAGGCCGCCGCGCTCGTGCTGTGCTCGGTGGCGGCGGCAGAGCGGCACGGGGTGCCGGCCGACCGCTGGGTCTTCCCCCGGGTGGGACTCGAGTCGAGCCACGCGTTGTCGGTGCTCTGCCGCTCCCGGATCGAGGCGTGGCCGGCGATGGAGGTCCTCGGGGCCACGGCGGCCGCCTGGCTGGGCCACCCGATCGCCGACGTCGAGGTGGCCGAGGTCTACAGCTGCTTTCCGTCGGCGGTCCGGGTGCAGCAGCGGGCCCTGGGGCTCGACCCGACGGGAACGCCCACGGTCACCGGCGGCATGGCGTTCGCCGGCGGACCCTTCAACAACTTCGTGTACCAGGCCATGGCCGCCGTCGTCCCCCTGCTCCGCGAGGCACCGGACCGCCTGGGGATGGTCACCACCGTCAGCGGCCTGCTGACCAAGCCCGGCCTCGGCGTGTGGTCCGCCCGCCCCGACGGCCGTCCACCGCTCCTCGCCGACCTGGCCTACGAGGTCGAGACGGTGACCGGCGCCGTCGAGGCGGTCGAGACGCTCGAGGGTTACGAGGGCGGAGGCGCGGTGGCCACCTACACCGTGACCTACGACGGGGCCGAGCCGGACCGGGTGGTGGCGGTGTGCGACACCGACGAAGGCCGCCGCTGCGTCTCGATCAGCACCGATCCCGGCCTGGCCGCGTGGGCCTGGACGGAGGAGCTCATCGGGACCCGGGTGCGGATCGCGTCGGGCGCCTTCGCGCCGGTCTGACGCGTCCCGGGCCGACGCGGCCGCCGGGCGGTGCCCGACGGTCGACGTCCACCGGCCGACGACCCCGGACCGCTCACGAGGCCCGGCTGCTCCAGGACGACTCGTCCGACCACTCGTTCCCGCACCGCCGACACTGCAGGGTCGTCCCGTGGCTGCCCTTGCCGGTGCCCCGGACGATCAGCTTGGGCACCTCCGTCGACCGGCACCTCGGACACGCCGGGTCGCTGCGCACTCCGTCCACCGCACCTCCGCTCCGCACTCGCCAGCTGCCGCCCGGGACGGCGGATCCGTTCCGAACCCTAGAGCGACCGGCACCGGCGCGCCAACGGGTCCGCCGGTCCGGGTCCGTCGCCCCCGTGAGGCGGCACCGTTCAGTCGGCGGGACCGACGGCCGCCTCCCCCGAGGAGTCCCAGACCCGGTGCAGCAGCCGGAGGAGGACGTCGGGCGGCTGGGCCCCGGGGACGCCGAACCGGCCGTCCAGCACGAAGAACGGCACCCCGGTGGCGCCGAGTTCGACGGCCCGTGCCTCGTCGGCCCGGACCTCGTCGGCGTACTCGTCGGAGGCGAGGACCTCGCCCACCCGTGCCCGGTCGAGCCCGGTCTCGGCGGCCAGGTCCGTCAACGCGGTCGGATCGGAGACGGACCGTCCCTCGGTGAAGTAGGCACGCAGGAGCCGCTCCTTCATCTCGCCACCCCGGCCCTCGTGCGCGGCGAGATGGAGGAGTCGGTGGGCGTCGAACGTGTTCCCGATCTGGACGCGATCGAGGTGGTACTCGAGGCCGACCCCGGCAGCCAGCTCGGTCATCTGCCGGTTGGCCGTGGCGGCCTGGTCGGGGCTCATCCCGTACTTGCGCTCGAGGACCTCGTCCATGGACAGCCCGACCTGCGCCGGGGTGGTCGGGTCCAGCTCGAAGCTCCGCCACTCGACGGTCACCTGATCGGCGTGGGGGAACCCGGCCAGCGCGGCCTCCAGGTTCCGCTTCCCGATGTAGCACCAGGGGCACACGACGTCCGACCAGATCTCGATCCTCACTGCGTCCTCCACTCCTCCCGCACGTCGACGGTGCCGCGCCCGGGGGCGGGCGCCTCCCCGACGCTACCGGGACCGTGGCGGCGGTAGCGTCGGGGCATGATCCTGGAGCACGCACTCATCGACGTCCGGCCCGGCTCGCAGGCGGAGTTCGAGGCGGCCGTCACCCGAGCCCGCGACGTGATCTCGGCCGCTCCCGGGTTCCGGACCTTCGCGCTCCACCGGGGGGTCGAGTCCCCGGACCGCTATCTGCTGCTGGTGGGATGGGAGACGCTCGAGGACCACACGGTCGGATTCCGCGGCTCGCCGGCCTTCGCGGCGTGGCGCTCGCTCATCGGACCGTTCTTCGACGGCCAGCCCGAGGTCGACCACTACGTGCCGCTGCCCGACGGCCCCTGAGCGGGCACCGGGCCGGGACCGGGACCCCGAGCTCCGCCGGTCGACGACCCCCGGCCCGCGGCGGCGGCCAGGTGCCGGGCCAACTCGTCCAGGGGGGTGCGCGCGTTGAGCCCACTCGTGGACGGCATGACGTAGGCGGGGCGGCCGCCGACGGTGGCGGGCTGGAACCCGGCGACCGCCCGGCGGTCGACGACGGTGCGCCAGCCCGACAGTCCCACGAAGCAGACGACGCGGGGCTGCAGCCAGTCGACGAGCCGCGTGACCCGGGCGAACCCGGCTGCGTACTCGTCCGGACGCACCTCGGCGGCGGTGCTCGTGGGTCGCTTGGCGAAATCGGTCATGCCGACGCCTCGTGCCAGCGCCGCCACCGGGTCCCGGTCCGCCTCCACCAGTCCGGCGGCCAGGGCCGCAGGCCAGAACCGGTTGCCCGGGCGGGCGTACCCGACGCCGGCGTCGGCGGAGTAGGGCGACGGGTTCACGCCGCAGATCAGGACCCGCATCCCCGGACCCACGGTGTCCGCCAGGGTCCGGTCGCGCACGACCCGGGCCCGAATCGCTCCGACTCCGGTGGTCCGCGGGGGGTCGACCGGGGTGAACCCGGCGCCGGCCAGCAGCGAGACCAGTGCCTCCGGCGAGCCCCGTCCGCCGCCGGGTACCGGCACCGTGAGGTCGACGACGGTCCCCACGGCCAGCGACCTGCGGGCGACGTGGAAGAGGAGCGGCAGGCGCTCCCACGGGACGGCGGGGACCGTCCACGCCCGTGCTGCGCCGTCGGGGGGCGTGCTTGCGGACTCGACGGTGGACACGGAGCGAGCGTACCGGTGGCCGGGACCGGCCGGCGATGCTTGACTGGCCCGCGTGCCCACCTGTCCGACCCTGACGACCGATCGGCTCACGCTGCGCCCGCTCCACCTCGACGACCTCGACCCGATCCACGCCATCATGGCGACCGACGAGGTCCGGACGTCCCTGCACCTCCCCGACGACTTCGGCCGGGCGGCCGCCTGGGGGACGCTGACCTCCTTCGCGGGGCTGTGGGAGTTGCGCGGTCTCGGCCAGTGGGCACTCGAGGAACGGGCGGGCGGTCGGTTCGTCGGTCGCGCCGGGCTCCACTGGCGTCCGGAGCCGGAGTGGCCGGGGGTGGAGGTCGGCTGGATGCTCGACCCCGCCGCCTGGGGCCGGGGGTACGCCACCGAAGCGGGTGCGTGCGCCGTCCGCTACGGGTTCGACGTGCTGGGCGAGGAGACCCTCTTCAGCCTGATCCTGCCCGGCAACACCCGATCCGAGGCGGTGGCCGAGCGCCTCGGGTTCGTCCCGTGGGAGGAGCGCGTGCTCCCGTACTTCCCGTCGGCGGCCCACCGGCTGTGGCGCCTGGACCGCGGGTCCGGGCCCGACCGACCCGGGAGTCACGGGGTCAGCGCAGGCTGAGGCCGCCGTCGACGAGGACCACCTGACCCGTGACGTAGGTCGAGCGGGCCAGGCCCAGGAGGACCTCGGCGACGTCCCCGGGTGTGGCCGACCGCTGCATCGGGGCCTGGGCCCGCACGAACCCGCGCACCGCGTCCCAGTCCGCCGTCCACGGGGTGTCGACGAGCCCGGGTGCCACCGCGTTGACCCGGATGTCCGGGCCGAGCGTGTTGGCCAGCAGCCGGGTCATGTGGCTGAGTGCCGCCTTCGAGCAGGCGTAGGGGATGGAGCTGCCGACGGGTCGCTCGCCGGCCAGCGACGACACGTTGAGCACCTGCCCGTTGCCCGAGGCCCGCAGGTGGGGGACGGCGGCCACGGTGAGCTGCCAGGTGCCGATCACGTTGGTGTCGAAGATCCGGCGCCACACGTCGGGGTTGGCCGCCTCGAGGTCCCCGTGGGGGATGACCGCGGTGGTCCCGGCGTTGTTGACGAGGGCGTCGAGACGACCGTGGGCGGCGACCACCTCGTCGACCAGGCGCGACGCGTCGGCCTCGTCGGCCACGTCGGCCTGCACGTAGGTGGCTCCGGTCAGTTCGGCCGCCAGCGCCCGGCCGGCGTCGACCGACGACGACGAGTTCACCACCACGGTGGCGCCCGACGCCGCGAACCGGCGTGCCGTCTCGGCACCGATGCCCGAGGAGGACCCGGTGACCAGTACGACCTGCCCGTCGAAGCGGCCGTCGGTCGTGGGGCGGGTCGCGGGGGTTGCGCTCATGCCCGGAGTGTAGGACCGCCACGCCGGGGACCGGTAGGTTCGCGGCGTGCGCCTGGTGACCCTGCTCGAGGAAGGTCGGGCCCGCTGCGGCCTGGTGGCGGGTGACGAGGTGGTCGATCTCACCGATCCCGCCGTGGGCCTGCCCCCTTCGCTGGCGGACGTCCTGGCCCTCGGCGAGGACGCCCGCCCGGTGCTCGAGCGGGCCGCCCGGTCGGCGGCCCGTCGGGTGCCGCTCGGGACCGCACGGCTGGGTGCCCCCGTGGGGCGGCCGCCCGCGTTCCTCGGCATCGCCCGCAACTACGCGGACCACATCGCCGAGCTGGGTGTCGAGCGACCGGCGGTCCAGACCTGGTTCGCCAAGCTGCCCACCTGTGTCGTCGGTCCCGGCGACGCCATCGAGGTGCCGGACGCCTCGGCGCAGGTCGACTACGAGGGCGAGCTCGGCGTGGTCATCGGCCGACGGTGCCGGCACGTGCCCCGTTCCCGGGCGCTCGAGGTGGTGGCCGGTTACACGGTGGTGAACGACGTCAGCGTGCGTGACTGGCAGCGCGCCACCCCGACGATGCTCCTGGGCAAGGGGTTCGACACCCACGGACCCATGGGCCCGTGGGTGGTGACGGCGGACGAGGTCCCCGATCCCCAGTCGCTGCGGGTGCGCACCCGGGTCAACGGCGGACTCCGCCAGGACGGGACCACGGCCGACATGATCTTCTCGGTGGCGGAGATGGTCGCCCACCTGTCGACGGTGGCGACGCTGGAGCCGGGCACGGTGCTGGCCACCGGCACGCCCGCCGGCGTGGGTGCGGCGTCCGACCCGCCCCGCTGGCTGGTCGCGGGGGACACCGTGGAGGTGGAGGTGGAGGGTGTGGGCGTCCTCGCCAACCCCGTCGTCGACGAGCCGGGACCCGGCGATCGGGCCGCAGGGTGAGTCCCGTCCCCGATCCGGCGACCGGGCGCGGCCCCGAGGTCGTCCGGGTGACGTCGTCGCTCCGGATCCCCGTCTCCGAGCTGCAGTTCCGCTTCACCCCGAGCGGCGGGCCGGGCGGACAGCACGCCAACAAGGTGGCCACCCGGGTCGAGCTGCGGTTCGACGTGGCCGACTCTCCGTCGCTCGGGCCCCACCAGCGGGCGCGCCTGATCGAGCGGCTCGGCCCCGAGGTGCGCGTCGTGGCCGACGACGAGCGGTCGCAGCTGCGGAACCGGCAGCTGGCCGTCGAGCGCCTCCGCGAGCGCCTGGCGACCGCGTTGCGGATCGAGAAGGCGCGGCGGCCGACGCGGCCGACCCGGGGGGCGAAGGAGCGGCGGCTGGCCGAGAAGCGACGGGTGTCGGAGCGGAAGCGGGCGCGACGGCCCGATCACGACGACTGACCGGGGGACGGTCCCCCGGACCCGGTGGTCAGCCGGCGCGACGCCGGGCCCGGCCCGCCGGCGGCGCCCAGGCGGTGTCGAGCAGACCGTGGATCTCCTCGGTGAGCCGCTCGGGGTGGACGCGGAGCTCGAGGACCGAGCTCGCCTGGATGAGCTGCCCGCGGGGCAGGCGGCGGGCGAGCTGCTGGGCGTCGTGGAACGGGTGGACGTGGTCGACCTTGTGGCCGATCACGAGCGCGGGGACGTCCATGGCCGCCCGCTGGTCCACCGTGGGGGCGATGGGCCCGGCCAGGATCCCGTGGAGCACCGCCGCCGTCTCCCGTGGCTCCGCCGAGAACATGTTCATGACGCTGTCGACGGGACCGTTGCCGGTGCGGGGCAGGGACCGGAAGGCCTTGGCGACCCAGCCGACCACGGGCCGGGCGAAGTGGGTGGCGAGGAGCATCGGGACGAAGGTGATGGCGGCGGCCGGGAGCGCCCACTCGAGGACCGGCATCTCGACGACCAGGCCACGGACCCGCTCCGGCGCCTGGGCGGCCACCAGGAGGCTGACGTTGCCGCCGAGCGAGACGCCGCCCACCACGGCCTGCTCGATGCCCAGGTGGTCCAGGAGGGCGATCACGTGGCCCGCGTAGGTGTCCATCCGGTGGAAGGAGGCGCGCTGGGGTCGTGCCGACAGCCCGTGCCCCGGGAGGTCGAGGAGGATGACCCGGTTGCCCTTGGCCGCCAGGTCGGCGGCGAGGCGTCGGTTCATGTTGGCGTCCATCAGGATGCCGTGGAGGAAGACCAGGACCCGGGGTCCCTGTCCGTGGACCTCGTAGTAGAGCTCGAGGTCGTCGTGGACGAACTGGCCGACCTCGAAGGGCGCCGCCGAGCCCGGATTGTCGCCGGGCAGGTCCCCGGGCGCCCGGAGCACCCGCGCCGACCTCGTCCCGGCCCGGTCAGACCTCGGTGCCCCCGTCGTCGACATGCAGCCCACGGTACGCCGCGGGCCGGCGGTTCGCCAGCACCGGCAGGCGGACGCGCACGTCGGCGAGGCGTTCGGGGTCCAGCTCGGCCACGACGAATCCGGGGGTCGGATCGGCGCGTTCGGCCAGGACGACGCCCCACGGGTCGACGATCATCGAGTGACCGTGGCAGGAGGGCATGCCCGCAGGGAGCCGGCCGACCTGGCCCGCCCCGATCACGAACACCTGGTCCTCGACGGCGCGGGCCCGCAGGAGCAGCTCCCAGTGGGCCGGTCCGGTCGCGGAGGTGAACGCGGCCGGCACCGCCACCACCGTCGCCCCGCCGAGCGCGAGCATCCGGTACAGCTCGGGGAAGCGGACGTCGTAGCAGAGGGAGAGCCCGAGCGCGGGTCCCGGGCGACCGTCGACCGCCGGCCCGAGCGGTGCCACGCACACGTCGCGGCCGGGGGCGAACGTGGCGGACTCCCGGAAGTCGACGCCCCCCAGGACCACGTCGAACAGGTGGATCTTCCGGTAGACGGCGAGGAGGGAGCCGTCGGGCCCGAGGAGGCAGCTGGTGTTGGCCAGACGCCCGTCGACCTGCCGCGGCAGCTCGGGGAAGCTGCCGGCGACGAGGTGGATCCCGAGGCGTGCCGCCAGGGTCGAGGCCCAGGTCACCGTGGGCCCGTCGAGTGCCTCGGCGCCGGCCCGCAGCACCTCGGGGGTGCCGGCCACCGAGAAGTACTCGGGCAGGACGACCAGCCCGGCGCCGGCGGCGACCGCGTCCTCGACCAGTGCGCCGGCGGCGTCCAGGTTGGCCTCGCGGTCGGTGCCGGCCGTCGTCTGGATGGCGGCGGCGCGCATGTCACAGGGTACGCCCGGGATCGGGCACAATGACCGACGGCGGTGGCCCACCCGGCCCGGACCGCCCCGAGGAAGTGAGCGCCGTGTCCTTCGAAGACTCCGATGTCGTCCGCAGTGCCGTCCGCGTGGAGGGATTCCGGGACGACGAGTTCAACTACCAGCTCATCCGGGCCCTGGGCATGGCCGACTACGGCGGCTCGTCGGTGGGGGAGTGCCTGGCCGTGGTGGCCGAGATCACCGACGGGAGCCCGAGGAGCTGGACCCGGGGCTTCGAGCAGCTGGCCCAGCGCGTGGAGGCCCGCGGCCGGGAGTGCCTGGACGCGGGGCGGGAGGTGAGCGGCCGGGACCACCTCTTCCGGGCCTCGACCTACTACCGGACGGCGGAGTACTACGGGGGCGGCGCCGGGGCGGAGGGGGCCGGTGCGCGCAGCCAGGCCTGCTTCTCGGAGGCGGCCGCCCTGGTCCGTCCACCGGTCGAGCCCCTGTCGGTCCCCTTCGGGGGCGGGGTCCTCCCCGGCTATCTCGTGCGCCCGCCGGCCGGCGCCGGGGGCCCCGGACCGCGGCCGACCGTCGTGGCCGTGGGCGGGTTCGACTCGAGCGCCGAGGAGCTGTACTTCCAGCTCGGGATCCCGGGCGCCGAACGGGGCTGGAACGTCGTGGTGTTCGACGGCCCCGGCCAGCTGGGGTGCATGCGCACCGAACCGACGATGACCTTCCGGCCCGACTACGAGGTGCCCATCGCCGCCGTGCTCGACACCGTCGGGAGTCTTCCCGGGGTCGACCCGGGGTGTCTGGCGCTGTGCGGCCAGAGCTTCGGTTCGTACTTCGCCGCCCGGGCGGCGGCCACCGACCCCCGGGTGCGGGCGCTGGTCGCCAACCCACCCGTCGTCGACATGGGCCGGTACATGGAGGCCTGGGTCGGCACCGACGTCTACCGGATGGTCCGGGACATCCGGCCCGAGGACGTCGCCGGCGTGCCCGAGGACCTGATGCCCCGCCAGATGCAGTGGGGGATCGAGGCGATCTGCACGCGCTTCGGCGTCCCGTCGTTCCACGCGTGGCGCGATGCCATGGCGTCCTACCGGCTGGGTGGGCTGACCGCCGCCATCACGTGTCCGGTGCTGGCCCTCGTCGGCGAGCGGGAAGGGGTCGAGCCGAGGGCCCAGTTCGACGCGCTGGTCGCCGGGGTCGCCGGACCCGTCACCACGCGGGTGTTCCGCCCTGCGGACGGGGCCTCGGCCCACTGCCAGTCGGACAACCTGCGACTCTCGGCCCAGGTCACCTACGACTGGCTGGACGCGCAGCTGGCCTGACGGACCGTCGGAGCGGTCCGACGCGGGCCGAGGTCAGCCGGCGTGGGTCGCCAGGGCCGCCGCCAGGGCGGACGTCCCGCCGTCCGTGAGGTTCTCGCGCACGCCGACGAGCGGCGTGACCGACGCCCAACCGTCCTCGACCAGGGCCGCGTCCGACTCGGGCTCGAGCTCGGCCCGTTCCGAGCGCCGATCGGCGTCGCCACCCATGCCCCGCATGGTCAGCACGATGGCCCCGCCCGTGCGGTCGACCGCGGACCCGTCCACCGGGAGCGGGGTGTGCTCGGGCCGCACCGAGCGGATGAGGCCCATCCGGCCGAGCCGGCCGTGGCGGAGCCCCTTGAGCTCGTGCGGTCGCACGGCGGGCACGTTGAGGTTGAGCACGGTGCCCGGCTCGGCCTCGGCCAGCTCGGGCACCATGCGGCAGGCCAGTCCGACCGCCGTGTCCCAGTAGTCCGCCTCGGAGGCCCAGGCGATGCTGACGGCCAGGCCGCGCACCCCGAACTGGGCACCGGTGAGGGCGGCGCCCACGGTGCCCGAGTGCAGTGCCGAGCGGCCGGCGTTCATCCCGTGGTTGATCCCGGACACCACCAGGTCGGGCCGCGGGCCGAATCCCTCGATGCAGGCGAGGATCACGGCCAGTGCGGGGGAGCCGTCGATGCCGTAGGTCGGGACGGCGGCCAGGCCGGGGATGTCCACGTGCTCGTAGGGGATGGACTCGCGCTCGTAGACGGGGCCGACCGCGGCTCCGGCCCCGCTGTGGTCGGTCAGCGGAGCGACCACCACCAGCTCGTGCTCGTCGCCGAACGCGGCGTGCAGGCCACGCGCCAGGGCGGCGATCCCGGGTGCGAACACGCCGTCGTCGTTGGTGATCAGGATGCGCATGTCGGGGAATTCCGTTCGTCGGCCGTCCCGCGACGGCGGCGCGCCGGGGGCGCGGCCTCGTCGTGACGGGGTTCCGGCGGGCCGGTGCGGCCTCGTGGCCTACCATACCGGGCGACATCGGCACCCGGACGGTGCCCAGACCCAGCTGAACGCGGGCGGCAGCGGACCGCTCCACGGGGCCCCACGGGGCAGCCGACCGGACGCAGCCGGACCGGGACCCGCCCGCGACGAGGAACCCAGGCCCCAGACCCATGACCGCTCCCACACCGCCGCCCGACCAGCGACCCGCCCAGACCACCGCCGCCACGGGCGACCAGTGGGTCATCGGCCACGGGCACCAGCGCGCCGTCGTCACCGAGGTGGGCGCCACACTGCGGTCGTTCACCGTGGACGGACGCCCCGTCATCGAAGGGTTCGGCCCGGAGGAGTGGAGCCACGGCGGACGCGGCCAGGTGCTCGCCCCCTGGCCCAACCGACTGGGCGACGGTGCCTACCGCTTCGAGGAGGTCACGGCCCAGGCACCGCTGAACGAGGTGGACCGGCGCACGGCCATCCACGGGCTGGTCCGCTGGCTCCCGTGGCGGCTCACCGGCCGGGCCCAGAACCGGGTGGGGCTGGGCTGCGAGCTCCGCCCGTCGCCGGCCTACCCCTTCGCCCTCCGCCTCGAGATCGAGTACCGCCTCGGACGCGAGGGTCTGACGGTGTCGACCGACGCCCAGAACATCGGCACGGCGAACCTCCCCTTCGGCCTCGGCTTCCACCCGTACCTGACGGTGGGCACCGACTCGATCGACCGTGCCCGTCTTCGGGTCCCCGCCCACCGGCGGCTCGTGACCGACGACCGCGGGCTGCCCACCGGGTCGGTCGGGGTCGCCGGGACGGAGTACGACTTCACCTCCGACCGTCCGATCGGTGTCACCCGCCTGGACGCCGCCTACTGCGAATTCGTCCGCGACGGCGAGGGGCGGGCCCGGGTGGACCTCGACCACCCCGACGGTGACGCCGGGGTGACGCTGTGGGCCGACGAGCGGTTCGCCTACCTGATGGTGTTCACGGGGGACACCCTGGCACCGCCGGCCCGACGCACCGGGCTCGCCGTCGAACCCATGACCTGCCCGCCCGACGCCTTCCGGTCGGGTACCGACGTGACGGTGCTCCGGCCCGGAGCCCGTTGGACCGGCACCTGGGGTCTCACGCCGCGCTGACCCCGGTCGGTCCGGCGACCCGGTGCGGCACCGGAGCCCGTCGCCCGTCCGACGCACACGTCGCCCGTCCGACGCACACGCGGACGCCGCCGTCCCGGGCGAACGTCGGTCGGCAGGTCCAATAGCATGGGGAGGTGGCCGACGAGGAACGTTCGATCGCCCGGCTCCGGCCCTACAACGCCGCCGCGGGCTGCCTGCACCTCGTCCAGGCGGTCCTCATCGTCGTCCTGGCCAACGGCTTCTCGCTACCGGTGCGGGCCACCTACATGACCGGTCCACCCGGACCCGGCGTCGGGCAGCAGCAGGTCGTCCTGTTCGACGTCGGGTTCGCCGGGGCGATCGCCGCCTTCTTCCTGCTGTCGGCCGCGGCCCACTTCTACGTGATCGGACCGGGCTGGACGGACTACAGGAGCAACCTCCTGATCGGACGCAATCCGTATCGCTGGATCGAGTACTCGTTGAGCTCGTCGATCATGGTCGTGCTCATCGCCATGCTGGTGGGGATCAGCGACATCGCCGCCCTGATCGCGCTCGTCGGCGTCAACGCGTCGATGATCGGCTTCGGCTGGATGCAGGAGCGCTACGAGCGCCCGGGTACTGGGCTCGGTCCCTTCTGGATCGGGTGTCTGGCCGGGGCCGTGCCCTGGATCGCCATCGGGATCTACCTGATCGGCCCCGGAGCCAACCAGCACCCGCCCGGGTTCGTCTACGCGATCTTCTTCTCGCTGTTCGTCTTCTTCAACTGCTTCGCCGTCAACCAGTGGCTGCAGTACAGGAAGGTCGGCCGGTGGGCCGACTACCTCTTCGGCGAGCGGGTGTACGTGACCCTGTCGCTGGTGGCCAAGAGCCTGCTCGCCTGGCAGATCTTCGCCTCCACGCTGGCATCCGCATCCGCCCACTGAGGACAGCGGCGCTCGTCCACCCACCTCGGCACCACGACGTCCACACCACGGGGCGGTCCACCGGATCCGACCGACCTCGGCGCATGCGTGCCGGGGCTCCGCCCGTCCGTTGCCCCCGGCGGGTTGGTGCGCCCCCTGGGATTCGAACCCAGAACCTGCGGATTAAGAGAGTGAATCGATCGCTGTCAGGGGGGTTCTGGAGGCGACTAAACATGGCCTGACCCGGTCTTATCGTTTTCGCCGAATTGGGTTCCCTGTTCGGGACCTGCAGAATTATGGGTTTCATTATGGGTTTTTCCAACCCGCGGATTGCGGCTCCGTTTTGCCGTCGCACCAAAAAGAAAAAGTCCGGAGGCGGGACCGCGGTTCCACTTCGTATCCAAGTTCGGCCGGCCAGTTTCGCCGAGCGAACTGGAGATGATGCCGTACGCTCACGATGCGGTCCCGAGCGGGAGCGGGTCAGCTCTGCTCGTCCCGTTCGACACCGTGCCCCCGGGACTGTCACCGGCCGGGCTGCAAGGGCATCCCCGATGGACTCGGCCTCGGGAGCCGGGTCCAGTCCGGTTCTGCGCTCGGTGAGAGGTCAGCGTACGGGCGGCGGTTCTGGAACGGCGGATGATGCCAAGACCGTCCTCGGTCCGGCGACCACAACGTTCTGTTTGGTTGCCCTGATAGCCAGCACGACCGGGGTGGGTTGGCCACCTTCGGTGAAGGCTTCGGGGGTCAGGCCGGCATCGAGGAAAGCGTGCATCAACTCGGGCAGCGGAACGTGGGTTGCTCCAACCTTGTCGCGCACTCCCTGGTCGGTCCAAGACGCCTTGGTCCAGTGGCCGCCTCGGTAGCCGGGACGGATAACCACCGCCCGGGGATCGGAGCGGTCGGCGAACCCGCCGCAGAAGCAAGGGTGGACACCGACGTGCACGAATACGCCGCCCGGCTGCACGATGCGGGCCACCTCGGCCAGCACCGCCGGGTAACCAGGCATGTCGGTGTGAGCCATCATCGTGATGGCGGCCGGGACGGAGCCGTCCCTGATCGGAAGCCGCTCCGCGTCGGCGCGAACGGTGGACAGACGTGCCCGAGCGTGCCTCAGCATTCCGGCGGAAACGTCGACGCCAAGGGGCGTCCACCCCAGTGAGCGGACAAGTGTGGCGTGGACACCCGTACCGCACCCGATCTCCACGCAGGTGCCGGTGCCCCCGCCGAGGAGGTCACGGAGAGCTTGCTCGATGCCGAGTGGATCGCCCGCACCTTGGCCGCCGATGAATTCCGCCTCGTACCAGTCCGCGATCTCGTCGTATGCGGCTGTCGGCGCCATCAACCACCCTTCGTCGTTCCCCAGCTTACGGGTGATGGTCCCGGCATGCCTCCCCGCTCCGGTTCCAGTCTCGACGGGCATCTGGCTGATCGGGCACGACCCTCGTCATCGGCTGTTCGGCCTCAAGGAACGCCAGCAGGTCCAGATCTTCCATTTCCGAGACTTGACCTATTATACAAGGTCTTGTATAATCTAGTTGTGAAAGATGTGGTCTTCGTGGGGAGTTCCGTTGACGACCTGCGGGGTTTTTCCTCGACCGCTCGCCAACGCGCGGGCTACCAGCTGCACCTCATCCAGGCCGGACGAGATCCGTCTGACTGGAAGCCAATGGCCTCGATCGGTCCTGGCTGCAGGGAGATCCGGGTCCGCGATTCGCGAGATGCTTACCGTGTCTTCTACGTGGCGACCGTCGGTGACGCGGTGTTCGTCCTGCACTGCTTTGAGAAGAAGACTCAACGAACAGCCAAGGCCGACATCGACCTCGGCAAGCAACGGTACAAGCAGATGAAAGAGCTGATTCAAGGGAGGGAGATGCCATGAGCACCAAGCGGTATACAAGCGTGTGGGACGCTTTGGAGGACACCCCTGAAGCAGCCGAGAACATGAAGATCCGCTCGGCGCTGATGCACGAGCTGGTCGCCTACATCGAGAATGCGGGGGTGACGCAGAGTGAGGCGGCTCGGCAGTTCGGTGTCACGCAACCTCGCGTCTCGGACTTGATGCGAGGGAAGGTGGACCTGTTCAGCATCGATGCCCTGGTCAACATGCTCACCGCCGCAGGGCTTCACCTCGATCTTCGGGTGCGCCGGGCAAGCTGACGAGTCCCCTCGCCTTGCGGGCTGAGGTGTCTGCTGGCAGGCGTCTCCCGCTCCCGGACCTGGAGAGGGTCTCGTCTCGCAGGGCGCTTCTGTCTGCTCCGATGGAACGGGTGACCAAAGGGCGGGGAAGGCGTAGCGCTCAGGTTCACGTGGTCGTAGCATCAGGTCGGTGCGGGAATCGTTCAGGGTCGATGTCGGTGGCGTTGAACTGGCCTGCCGCACCGAAGGTGAGGCAGGCCTACCCGCTGTCGTGCTGTTGCACTCGCTCGGCGAAGACGGTCGTAGCTGGACGAAGGTCGTCGAGGCGGTGGCCACCACCTACCGGGTGGTCGCTCCCGACCTTCGTGGCCATGGGGCCAGCTCACATCCTGGGACATACTCGCTGGAACTGATGTGTTCGGACGTGCTCGGGATCCTCGATGCACTCGACCTCGACGAGGTGAGGTTGATCGGGCACTCCTTGGGTGCCGCCGTCGCATACCTGGTCGCCGAGAGCAATCCAGCCCGGATACGTCGCCTGGTACTCGAGGAACCGCCACCGCCCCTGCCGGCGATACCACCGCGAGAAGTGCCCACCCGTCCTGTCGGCGCTCTTTCCTTCGACTGGGAGGTGGTGGAGGCGATCACCCGACAACGCAACCAACCTGACTCGGCCTGGTGGGACGATCTGGCTGGCATCACGTCGCCCACTCTGGTCATTGCCGGCGGCCCGACGAGCCATCTCCCACAAGACCAGATCGCGGCGATGGCGAGTCGGATCCCCGGAGCCACCAGTGTCACCATCGACACCGGCCACAACGTTCACGCTACCCAGCCAGACGCCTTTCTCGCCGCCCTGCTCCCCTTCTTGGCCGGATAAAGGAGAGGCCGCTGGGCGAAAAGGCCACTTGCGGGCGTGAGGCGGCACATCACTCTCCAGTCACGCCGTCGAGCAGTTCGCGCACTGCGTCCGCATGGCCGGCGTGACGGGCCGTCTCGTTGATCAGGTGCAGCAGAACCCAACGGAGATCGGCACCCTCTTCCAGGCGACAAGGAACCCCCAACGAGACACTTGCTCGGACGACGGCTGCCGTCGACTCACCCTGCCTTCGGTAGGCAGCGACGGCCGCCTCAACCGTCAGATCCGGGCCGGGGACGAACTCCTCCTCGTCTCGGAACACCTCGTGGCCTCGGATCCCTCCGTCGATCCAGCGCCACTCGACGTGGGTCAGATGGTTGACAATGCCGAGCAGCGAGATCAGCTTGTCGTCGGGTTTCCACCTCGCCTGTTCATCACTCAGACCGTTGAGCTTGCGTATCACCGTACCCCGCAAGAAACCCAGCCAGCTGATCAGCAGCTCCCGCTCATCGGGGTTGCCGACGGGAAAGCCCGCTTCCTGGGCGGCAGTCATGCGCCCACCGTAGAGCAGACCGGCCCGTCCGGAAGCTTCCAGCGGCGGGACACCATGTTGGTGGCAATCACGATTGCGGATCGAGTCAACGGCCACTTGACCTTGCCCTTGGGGCATGGGCCAGGATCATGGTGTGGCTGATGAACCCGCCGAAGCGCTCCTCTCAACCGGTGAGTTCGCCCGCCGTACCCGACTGACGACAAAGGCGCTCCGGGTCTACGACAGGATCGGGCTGCTCCGCCCCGTCCGGGTCGAAGAAACCAACGGGTACCGGCGCTACGGCATCGCCCAGGTGCGTACCGGACAACTCATCGGGCTGCTGCGTGGCGCCGAGGTGAGCCTGGCCGACATCGGCTTCGTTCTCGGGGACCTGAACATTGGGGTCGACCTGGCTGCTGGGCGCCTCGAAGAGATCCTGGCTGACTTCGAGCACCGCCACACTCACCGCAAGCTGTTGATCCGCCATGTCCAAGCTTCCCTGCAAGAAGGAGATGACCCTATGTTCCCGATTCAGACCCGCAACGTCCAATCGCTCAGAGTGATGTCCATCCAAAGCCGGCTCCACGCCCCTGGAATCGCCGGCTTCGTCCGGGAGTCAAAGGCAATCTTCGCCGAGCATCTGGATGGAACCGAGGCGACTGGTCCGTTCACCTTGATCTTCCATGGCATCGTCGACGCCGAGAGCGATGGGCCGATCGAGGCCGTTCTCGGCTGTCCTGTCGATGTGGAGCCGACGGACCAGGTTGGCATCCGCACCGAGCCGAGCCACGACGAGGCGTACACGACGATCACCAAGGCGCAGTGGGCCTACCCGGCCATCCTCGCGGCTTATGACGCGGTTGCCTGTTGCCCCGAGGTCCAAGCTCGACCGGGGAGCCAGCTGTCATGTCGTGAGGTCTACATCGCCGAGCCGGGCGAGATCGGCGACGACCAGGTCACTTGCGATGTGGCCTTCCCGCTCGCCGACCAGTGATCGCCTGCAGAAGTACCGGTCACCGATCCAGGCCCGAGTGCTCCTGGCATCAGGAAACACATCAGGAGAGAATGAGACGTGGGTTACACCAACACGTTCATCGCCTGCTCGGAAGACTGTCCGGTGACCACCGGCGAGGTTCCCCTCGATCGGTCCAGTGGTCCGACGGTGGCGAGCACGCAGTACGCCATGTTGGTAGATGCTCCAGGCCACTGGACCCAGGAAGACGTCCTGTTCGCCTCCTCTCCAGACGTGCGTGGTCGGAGTGACCTTCGCACCGATGACCTCGAGCGTCTCCGTGAGGTGCACTTCGCTCAGCCACGTGAGTGCCTACGCGCCTCGCCGCTACCGAAGTCCTTCGGCTGGGGTCTTCACTTCGATTCCGAGGGCCGGATCACCCTGCATGCTGTCGACTCACCTGGGTATGCCCGGCTCAGGTCCGATTCCTCAATCCACCAGCTCCGTTCGATGCGGTCCAGACGCTCGCGGGGTTGAAGGCGCCGTCCTGGTCGGCGAACTTCCTAACGTCACCCAAGTTCGGGGCCATGCTTGCCGGACGGACGCCCTCAAGCGGGCGTTCGTGCATCGCTGAGGACATTCTCGTGGGGGTGCCGGTCCACCAACGAGGCACCGGGATACTCAGTAGCTCGAACATCGCCGACCGAGTCGATCCACAGATCAAGGAGGCGCTCGGAGATCACCAGACGCCGGCCGATTCGCCGGACGGGCAGATGACCGTCGCGCGCCAATCGGTACAACGTCTCCGGACTCGGGACTCCGCCGCAGTGGAGTGACGCTTCGGTCATCGTCAAGAACTGGCTCATCGGCTGACCCCCTCGGGCGTACACTCATCACCGCTCATGAGGTCACGGCCGGTGAGGCGGATGCCGACGGTGCCGTCGCGCTGCCCGACCCGACCGGTACACCCGGCTCGGCACGGCCACCCGCTCGGCGATGGGACACCACACTCGGTGGAGAGATCGGCCCCGGCCACCATCAGGCGCACCTCAGGCCACCAACTGGTCGATGGCATGGCGCCGCTGCCGCCTCAGCTGGTGAGCAGGGAGTTCGGTGAGGTCGGCAACTTCGCCGAGGGACATGCCAAGCACTCTCGTCGCATAGAGGACTGAACCGGCCTGGGTTTCCTGGAGGCTCCAAACCTTGGAAAGGTTGGAGTCATGGAACAACAGCACCCCGCATCGAAGCGGTACCCGCCTGAGCTGAAGGAGCGTGCCGTGCGTATGGTCC